>Ga0256840_1001091_pt1 | contig 26213 bp, 23 predicted proteins | sample 355202metaG_FD_185969 | JGI IMG/M metagenome (GOLD analysis project Ga0256840, IMG submission 185969) | Hydrothermal vent microbial communities from Mid Atlantic Ridge, Atlantic Ocean - 355-202 | ecosystem: Environmental > Aquatic > Marine > Hydrothermal vents | place: Atlantic Ocean: Mid... | reverse complement strand
TTACGACATTAAATTGAGTGCATCTTGTGCCAAACGTCCCCAAGCCGACTCTTTGTCGGCTTCTATACTCTGTTTGTATGCCTCTTTTGCCGCCGCTGTTTTGGCACGTTTTTGCAACAGCGAACCCAGTAGATACTTTTGCCGTGCACGTTTTTCTGAACCGATATCTCTCTCATCCAGACTTTTAAGTATCTCAATGGCTTCATTGGGCTTATTGAGCTTTACCAGAGCATCGGCTAAAGAAAATTCAATATAGGGTGTTTGCGCATACGATGAGCGCTTCTGCTGCAAATAGATGACTTTTTTGGCATAATTTTCAACCATCACATCATCACTGTTCCGATTCCCCAGGGCTACCATCTGCGCGTAGCGGTCAATATCATCAAAGTCCAAACCAAACACTTTCTCAATGTTGTTCATGGATTGTATCATGCCTTCACCGTTGTTTAGACGCTCATTGGCATCAAAGTCAATGCGATAAACAGAGTAATATTTTGTACTTTTTTCAAGCGTCATGAGCGTTATCAGCTCTTTGGAAGCATCCAGAACATCGGTATAATTTCCCAATTTAAAATCGGCACTAATGTAGTAGTACAACCACTCGAGTCGCTGCGGTATCGTTTTACTTTTAAGATATTTTGCTGCTATTTTTTTTGCCAACCGATAATCTCCTGCCTCATCCGCACAAAAATAGATCTTCTGATCCCATGCATCCGGCAGTGTAATATCATACTGCTGCGACATCCTCACGGCCTCTTTGCATTCGCCGCGGTTGAGATGCTCTTGCATCAATGCCGATACGGCACCGTCTATAAGCGGTTGCACATCATATTCCTGCGAATCCAATGCCAAGAGTGCCTCTTGAAGGCCCACCACCTGAGCATATGCTTTATGGTCATAAAGCAGTTTGGCTTTTTTATAGAGCGCCTTTTGAGCAATGGCATCATCAGGATAACGCTCTATAATACGGTCATAGGCGTTCAGTGCCGCACTCATGTTCTCATCACCCAAATCAAAGAAAAGCGCATCTTTTTCCCGCTTGACCTCATCGACATATTGTCCAAATTTAAATGTTTTTAAATAGCGGTCAAAACTCTCTATTGCCGACTCTTTGTCGTGAGCACGCGCTAACCAGATCCCCCGATTTTTCAACACCTCTTCATAACGTTCGTGCCGCGGTGTCATCCCCTCGAGTAATGCACCGGCAATGGCTGCTGCCATCTTGTAGTTGCCGTGATCGGTAAGGGCCATCGCCATATCATAAGAGGCATCAAAATGGTTAGCAAAATAGCCGGGGTTACCCTCTAAAATTTTATCCAAATAGCGTATGGCTTTTTGACGTTTTGCATGGTTAAGGTAGTATTGCGCCAGCTTAAATGCTGCTCGTGAAGCCAATGCGACATTATCCGTCTCATTAAGTACTTTGGCATAGAAGTTGAGTGCTTTTTTCCAACTTCCCGACTCGGCAAGCTGATCTGCTTTATAGACATAACCCAAATAAGAGAAGTAACTCGCGGCATGTTCATTGAACAGATGATCGTAAAAATAGTCTGCATCGCTGAACATCCCCAGTTTACTGTAAGCATGTGCCGTATAGACCAAGACTTCAGCAATATTTTGATCGGACGAAAATTCGCGTATAAATTTTTTAGAGGCCTCCAACATCGCATCAAACTCATTGAGCTTGTAGAGTGTTCGTATCTTGTAAAGTGCCAATTCGCTTTTAAAGACACTGTGAGGATAGCGCTCTTGCATCTGGAGAATATGTTCTAACGCCGTATCGTACTGCTTCTTTTTATAATACTCTTTAATTTTAATAAATTCCGACACATCATTAATAGACTGCATTTCAATAGGGTTGCCTTCAATGTCCAAGCCACCGACAAAAGGTAAGCTTTTGCGAGGAAAAGTTACGGGCAAATTGATGGCTGTATCACTAAAAGACTCTTTACCGGCAAAAGGATTGACCTCATCATAGCCGACAATACTCCAATGCCTGGAGGTATTGCTCTCAACATAAAACAGCTCCGTATCTTTTTGCAAGTCAAAAAGTATGGGGAACAGATCCATCTTTTTATACGGCGTAATGCGGATTATAAACTTTTGATTATCAATAACAGTGGTAACATGAAAAAAATTATTGTTTAATTCACCAATGTTTTGAGACGGTATCTGATCAAAAATACATGTAATTTCTGTCGTGACACCAAAACTGTCTTTATTGGCGTGACACGAAAACAACAGGGAGTCTCGTAGGTGCATCACACTAAAATGATGCTGTGATTCTTTGCCCGTTTGGATACTCACAGTCAGAGCAGAGATTGTACTGTAAAAGGTAACGAGTAGGAGCAAGCATCGCCGTATCAACACTGCTTACCCCCTTTACATGGAATTTAATATCCGCTATTGTACACTAATGCCGTAATAAATTCCATAAGCGGACTGACAAAAAGTACCGAAAAAATCGTAAAGACAGTTGCAAAACCGATAATACTCTTCAGCGGCATGGAAGCATTGACCATATGAATGGCTTTGTCGGTATCATAAACCGGCTCTTTCATAAACATAAATACAATCAGTTTTAAATAGTAATAAGCGGCAATCGCAGAATTAAGCGCCATGATAAGCGCCAAAACAGTATAGCCGCCACTGACTGCCGAAGCAATCATATACATTTTACCCCAAAACACACCAAAAGGAGGCAAGCCTGCCAATGAGAGCATAAACAGTCCCATAATGGCAGCAGCTGTTGGCATGGTTCGTACCAAACCGGCAAATTTTTCAAACGGATGGTCAGAATCCTGTCCTGCAACAAGTACTTTTTGACGATTGACCCACAACATGGCAAACGCACCTAAGTTCGAAAATGCAAACAGTACCCAATACAAAAAGAGCGCACTGTTTGCTTGAGTGGTTCCAATTAAAATGGCTGCCATCACAAAACCCGCATGCGATATGGAACTGTAGGCCAACATACGTTTCACGTCACTTTGTACCAGTGCCCAGATATTGGCCAGAGTCATTGTCAGCACCACCAAAACATACAATATGGTCTCTAGCCATACGACATTACTGTGTACCAAAAACTCAAACAGGCGCATAGCAACAACAAATGCGGCAATTTTCGGAACAACCGACATGTATCCCGCCAGTGCTGCCGAAGAGCCTTCATAAACATCGGGTGTCCATGCATGAAACGGAATGAGTGAGAGTTTAAACCCAAACGATGCCAACAGAAAGGTTACTGCCACCAATACAAATCCAATATTACTGTATTCGTCAGCTGCCAATACCGCCGAGATTTGATTGATCTCAATAGAACCGGTCAAGGCATAAAGGATCATCGCTCCAAATGAGAAAAAGCCGGCCGCCAAAGCACCCATGGTAAAGTACTTAATGGCTGCTTCAAACGACTTGTTGCGGTTGTGCAGTGCAATGAGCGTATAAAGCGCTAATGATGCCAACTCCAAACCGACAAAAATAAGAATCAGATTATCGGTTGCTACCATAAACTGGAATCCGGCAATCATAAACAAAAAGAGTGCGTAAAATTCCGGATAAGAGTATTCATGAAACCGTTTTGACGTCAGTGACAAGGGAATGAACAGCATCGAAGAGACAACAATAATGAGTTGTCCGATAATTGCCAATCCATCAATCAGCATGACATCAAAAAAGCCCATCATCGTGCCGTTTTCTGAAAACAGCTGTGCAAAATCGACTAAGCTGCCGAAGTCCATCAGTAAAAACAGCAGACTGAGCATCACATAGAGTGATTTGTTCAAACCGCCTTTAATAAGATCGATACACAAAATGACCAATGCACCGATGATCGGTATGAGCATCGGCGTGAGTGTCGAAAGATTTAACGACTCTAATGAAATATTGACTGGCTCTAACATTAGTGGGCCTCCTGCGTAGAAGTTCTTGAGATACTCATCTCATCGACTAAGTTTGGAATTCGCTCTTTCGCTTCTTGCGTAATCGCTTTATCATGCATTAACTGAACAATAGATTCTGTTGAATTACTAATAGGTTCTAAAATCGGTTTGGGGTAGATACCCAACCAAAGCGCAATAACGGTTAACGGTATCAGCGCAAACATCTCGCGTTTATTGACATCAGGAAGCTTTTTATTCTCCTCTTTTGTCACCTCTCCAAAAAATACTTTTTTATACGCAGCCAACATATAAATAGCACCGACAATAATTGCAATACCTGCCAGTAGCGTCATGATGTGTGACTGTTTGTAAAAGCCGAGCAAACTTAAAAATTCACCGACAAAGTTAATGGTTAAAGGCAGTCCGACCGAAGCCATCACCATAATGCCGAAAATCGTCGCATAACGCGGCATCACCGAAGCCAGTCCTCCAAACTCACGCATCATCTTCGTATGACGCCGATCATATATGACACCGACAAGATAAAAAAGTGCTCCCGAAACTATTCCGTGACCAATCATTAAAAAGACGGAACCTGCAATACCTTCAACATTCAATGCGAACGTACCTAAAATAATCACACCCATATGCGATACGGAACTGTATGCAATAACCTGTTTAAGATCTTCTTGAGCATACGCCACCATTGCCGTATAAATAATCATAATAATGGCAAGCACCGCAATCGGCATCATGAAAAAAACCGAAGCATCCGGAAACAGCGGCAAAGAGAACCGTACAAAAGCATACGTACCCATTTTAAGAAGTACGGCAGCAAGCAGTACCGAACCTATGGTAGGCGCTTGCCCGTGTGCATACGGTAACCACGTATGAAACGGAAACATCGGTACTTTAATGGCAAAACCGAAAAAGAATGCCGCAAAAAGCCACAGCTGATAGTTCTCAGGCAAAATCAGACGATACCATTCCAAGAGTGAAAAACTCCAGACTCCCGTAGCCTGCTGATAGAAATATGCCATAAACAGCATACCGACCAACATGACTAATGATCCGGTAAAGGTATATAAAAAGAACTTGACCGACGCATAGATTCGAAGCGGTCCGCCCCATGCCCCGATAATATATAACATCGGTACCAGTGAAAGTTCCCAAAAGACATAGAATAAAATCGCATCGAGTGAGGCAAAAACACCAATCATTGTCATCTGTAAAAACAGCAGGGTAATAATCATGTCTTTAATACGCTTCGTCTCACCCAGTGTGGCAATACCGATCATCGTAAAAAACGATGCCATCACAATAATAAAAAGCGAAATACCGTCAACTCCCAAGAGATAACTAATACCAAACTCGGGAATAAGCGGAATAGATTCCATAAACTGCATACCGGAGACATTGGGGTCATACCCCATCCACAACACCAGCGATAAGGCGAACTCAATGGCTGCAACACTAATCCCGTACGCACGAATGCTATCTTTGTGAACCACAAATCCGAGCACACCTGCTACGGCTGGGAAAAATATTAATATTGTTAAAATACTATCCATTATCGACTCTCCTTAACCCGCTACTAGCACTGTAGCTATGCTGTATACTGCTGCTAGTGCCAACATCGCCACTAAACCAACTACCATCAACTGTAACATACTCGACAAGTTACCGTCTTGCATTCCACGCGTTTTTTCACCGGTTTTATAAAATACATTCGCTACCATATCAACCGTTGCATCGACCACTTTCATATCAATATCTTTCCAGAAAATACGCGAGAGTTCCCGATACGGTTTGGAGATATACTCTTCATAGAAATGGGGAATATAATACTGATTCCACAAAATTTTGTAACCGATGTTTTCTTCCATCTTTTTATCTTCTTTGGCTACTTCATATTTTCGATACGCATACAAAATACACGCAATCACAAACAGCTGCGTTCCAATGGTCATGATCCAGTAAACAATTGGATTGTGTACATGATACTCCGTCATCGGAAGCACTTTTGTAACCATCTCAAAATAGGTCATCTTAAAGGCTCCGGCTATAACCGCCAACAATGCTAACGGCGACATGGCTATGAGCATATATTTGTATGCCTCATGCGGATGAAAACCAAAGAGTTTGTAACGCTCTTCGCCATGAAAAATCAATGCTACCAAGCGGAAAGAGTAAAAAGCTGTCATTCCTGCCGTCAGTAACAACACGGTATAGAGAATATAGTGATTTTCAATAAAGGCAACTTCTAAAATAAGATCTTTGGAAAAGAAGCCCGCCAACGGGAAAATTCCCGCCAACGCAACCGACGCTAACGTCATCATAATAAAGGTGCCTTTCATCGTATGACGCAACCCTCCCATTTTAAACGGATCGAGCTCATCATTCATCGCATGCATCACATTTCCTGCACCCAAAAAGAGCAGTGCTTTAAAGAATGCGTGGGCCATAAGATGAAACAGTGCCACCCAATACGCACCCAAACCGGCGGCTACGAACATATACCCCAGCTGTGACAGTGTTGAGTAGGCAATAATACGTTTCATGTCACGATTGACCAGTGCCATAGATGCCGCAAACATCGCAACAAACGCACCCAGACACGCAATAAAATATCCGACATCGGGAATCAGATCATAAATCGGATTGGCACGCACTACCAAATAGACACCTGCCGTTACCATGGTTGCCGCATGAATCAGCGCCGAAACCGGCGTGGGCCCTTCCATTGCATCAGCAAGCCACGTATGCAGCGGAAACTGTGCGGATTTCCCCATAGCACCGATAAACAGAAAAATTCCGATCGTGCTGACAATGGCAATATCGACATGGCTCATTGCTGCAAATACTTTATCATACTGAAGCGATCCGGTATTCCAGTAAATTAGGAAAATGCCAATCAGCATGCCCAAGTCGGCAATACGGTTCATTATAAAAGCTTCATTCGCCGCCCATGTTGCCGACTCTTTATGGTACCAAAACCCAATCAGAGCCCAAGAACACAATCCAACGCCTTCCCAACCAATGAAAAGCCCGGCAAAGTTATCGCTCATGACCAAAATCATCATAGAGAAGACAAAAGCCGAAAGCCATGCAAAGAAACGGTTAAAGCTTTTGTCATGATCCATATAACCGATAGAGTAGATATGCACAATGGTTGACACAATGGTTACCACCATCATCATCGTTGCACTGACCTGATCGACTAAAAATCCGTAAGGGATATAGAGATCACCGGTTGCCATCCACGTCATCATCTCAACATGAACCGTCTCACCGCCCATGACATATACCAACAGCACCAAGCTGCTTAAAAACGAAACAAACAGCAATGCTGAAGGGACAATACCGGCAATCAATGTTTTTGGACTGGCACTAAAAAGAGCCGCAAAGAGTGAGCCTGCCAACGGTGCAAAGAGTGCTATATATAAATACATTTCCATTCTACTATCCTCGCATCGATTTTAAAGTTTCAAGATCAATCGATCCGCTACGTTTAAACCAAACGACCAGCAGACCCAGACCTACGGCAACCTCAGATGCCGCAATGGCAATTACAAAAAATGCAAACATCTGGCCGCTAAGGTCACCGTAAAAGTGTGATATTGCAGCAAATGCAATATTGACCGAGTTCAACAAAATTTCCGTTGCAAAAAAGAGCATCAGGAGGTTTCGACGACGCATGATACCCAATAGCCCAATAGCAAATAAAATTGTTGAAAGTACGAGATAGTGATTCAGACCTATTTCCATCATGACTCTGCCTTTTCTTTTTCTTTGTCGTGCTGCGGTATCTCATCATCTTCTACTAAAGTGAGTGAAATATCCATCTTCTTACCGGCAAGAACAATTCCTGAAATCATTGCAACCAGCAACATCACAGCGGCAACTTCAAACGGAATGAGGTATTTGGTGAAAAGCACCATACCCACCGCCTGAGTATTTCCGACACCCTCAACAATCGGGTAGGCGGCAGCGATGTTGTCCGACACAATCGGAGCCGCCACAATAATGACCGTCATTAACGCTGCCATACCGCCAAGTCCAAAAACCAATAGCGAAGGGGTTGTTTTCTCTTTGAGTTCCCGAGTGGAGTCAAAAAACATCATACCAAAAGCGTACAATGCCATGACGGCACCGGAGTAGACAATAATCTGTACCGCACCAAGGAAATCAGCACCCAAAATAAAAAAGAATGCTGAAATAAAAATCATTCCTGCCGCCAACGCCGTCATCGAATACAGTGCATGTTTTGACATCACCGTGATATAGAACATCGCAATGGTCAAAAAAGCAAACAGATAAAAAGCTATTGCTTCAAACATCTCAACTCCTTAATATGCAAGCGGCGTTTTTTTAACGCGCTCGTCTTCATAGGGTGTAATGGCACCAAAGCCTGGAAACTCTTTTTGCTTTCCTGAAATGGCTTCATCGACCGGGGTTAACATGTCTTCATAAAGCGTAAAGTGTGCCCGCTGTTCCGAAGCATTTTCATATTCTCCCCCATGGACAATAGCCAATTCGGGGCATACCTCAGCACAGTAACCGCAAAAAATACAGCGCCCTAGATTAATGCTGTATTCCGTTACCTCTTTACGGCTGTTTTCATCAATGCGCGTATCCATTCGAATACAATCAGAGATACAGATCTTTTCACAAAGGCCGCAACCGATACAACGCTCTGTTCCCGACTCCCACAGACGCTGCATCTGGTGAATGGCTCGATAGCGCGGCCCAATAGGGAGCTTCTCTTTGGGGTACTGCACGGTATGAATATCAAACTTAAACATCTCACGCAACACCACCCAAAGTCCGACAAACAACTCTCCTCGAAACGTACGTTTGGCAACCCGTCGAAATTTATCCATTCCCGTAACCGGATAATCTTCAATATCTACTGTAAAGTAGTTTTGTTTACCGACATTTCTGTCTTGAAATTGTTCCATACTCATCATTACCCCTTAAACATTACTACAAAGCCGGTGACGACTATGTTAAGAATAGCAATCGGCATCAATACTTTCCAGCACAACCACATCAGTTGATCCGGTCTGACATCCGGCCATGCGGCACGTGTCCACAAAAAGAAAAAGAACAAAAATGCCACTTTTCCCAGCAGTGCCAAGGCCCCCAAGAAACTACCGTCACCAAAACCACCCAAAAAGATAAGTGCCGTTAAAAAAGAGATGAAGAACATATTGGCATACTCACCAATAAAAAACAGTCCCCATCGCATTCCCGAATACTCCGTACCGAAGCCGTCAATAATCTCATGATCGTTAGCAATGAGGTGAAACGGGGTCCGACCGGTTTCAGCAAAAGCTGCAATGACAAACAGTACAAAAGCAACCGGTTGCGACCAGACCATCCAGCTGTCACTTTGATAGTTGTTCATATCTATCAAAGAGAGCGACCCGACCAGCATAATTGGCGAAAGTAGAGCCAGACCTGTTACCACCTCATAAGAGATAAAAACGGATGCCGCACGTGCCGCTGAGATAAGCGACCATTTGTTTGCAGATGCCATACCCCCCAAGAGCGGGCCGTAAAGTCCAATAGCCATAACCCCAACCACATAAAGCACACCAATATTAACATCGGCAATAATAGGCCGTACGGTGTATCCAAAAAGGGTAAACTCCGGTAAGAACGGAATGGCTGCCGCTGCCATAAATGCAGTTGCAGCCGTAATGACCGGTGCAATTTTAAAAATAGGTGCGACTACATTTTGCGGAATGATATCCTCTTTTGTAAAGAGTTTTACCCCATCGGCTGCAATTTGTAACAATCCGTACGGTCCCACATGCATGGGTCCCAAACGGCGTTGCATAAACGCCAATACTTTACGCTCGAAGTACGTACCAAAGCCTGCCAAAGCTGAAAAAACCAGCAACAGTACGACAATTTTAATAATTGTCTCAATAATAAATGCTACATCCATCTATCACACCTTTTTTATAGAAGCTGAAGTAAAGCGGTATGCGCTAAACAAGGCTTCGGAATTTATGTTGTTGTCAAACGTCGGAAGACATGCTATTGCACCGTCAATCTTGTTGTCACTGATAATGGTCACCGTAAGCTCCCCTAACGATGTCGACACCGTTACGGTATCTCCTTCATTAAAGTCACTCTCATTCAAATAGGTCTCGCTCATATACAGACCGCCGTCTGTATGCAGCTGCTCTGTCTTATTGGTAAACGCGGTAAACTGGCGTACCGGATTGACAAGATAGACAATCGATCCCTCTTTGAGTGCCAAATCGGTATTGATCGCATCAACACGTTCGTCATTGTCTGTTTTTACACCTCTGTTTTCTAAAAGGTAACCTCTCACTTCAACGCCCTCGTTGGTGTAGTGATTAGGTAAATCATCAAACTTCTGAGCTTGAAACCCTTTCTCAATCGGAAGCCGTTGGGTATAATCTACTGTCAACTCACTCTCCAGCCCCAAGGCGTTACACAGATCATTGAGCTCATACCCCTCATAATCCAAGGCGGCATTGGTCGGATTGACACGCTTGTTAATACTTGTCAACGTTCCTTCTTGCTGATTTAATGCCGGCATATCCAAGTCACCTTCACCCAATGCCGAAAGTGTGAAATCTCCGGGAGCATTGTAGCCAATGGCATAACTTCCCGCCTCTTCATCCAAATCACAAATCAGTGAAACCCCCAACGTATTGGTCAACGTAGGAATCATTACCAATTTAAACGCGCTGTATTTCTCAATAAGTGCGCACAAACGGGCAATATTCTTTGCATTCGGATGCGTATAGCAATCCGGACCGATAATTAACGAGAATGTATCGGCTTTTTTCAAGTATTTGCTCAACGCATCGTTAAAGTTTTCCGGAGCCCCCAGCATCTCAAGCAGGGCATTACTCTGAACTTCAACCTCTTTCTCTACTTTTTTGCTGACGGTTTTTTTGACCTCTTCAACAATCTCTTTCTCTTCACCGCTCTCTTCGTCAACAACAATTTTTGCAACGCTTTCGACAACCTCTTCTTTTATTGTCTCGGTAACCGTGACCGTTTTGGTGCCGTGAAAACGCTCTAAGTATGTTGTAATTGCTTCAGGTAGCTGCTCTTTATCGGCGAAAAGATCCAAAATAAGGTAGAGAACCACCTCTTCTTGAAGTGGCGCATGATTAATACTCATCACATTTTTACCCAATCCCTCAATGACCGGATCAGGTACCGGATGGAAATAGAGTCCGGCTCCTTTATTCATCTTCATGGAGTTATTGAATGCATAGCGTGCATTGGGATTGTCGCTTTTAAGTGCCGTGCCTACCGAGACAACAAAATTGGCATCGTGTGTCTCTTTCAGATCACTGCCGTAAAGCGCCGTACCGCTTATAGCACTGTATTCCCGTAAAAAGTTCTGAAACGTTCTGGCCTCATGGTTAATTAAACGATAGCCACGCTCCTCTTTAAGACGTTGCAGCATGAACGCTTCTTCGTTGGTAATAGTCGAGGTGAACCGGATTGTATCGGCTTTTTGAAATGCTTCAAGTGCTTTCGTAAATGCCGCCTCGTCTTTGTTGACATCACGGTTTTCATAATCAAATCCATAGCGTCCCGCACCACACAGCGATACATAATTCCACTCGTTCATCACACGATAAATTTTTTCTCTGCTGTTTTCAATACTTTCATGCTTAACATCGTATGAGATTTGACATCCGGCACTACAGTGACCGCAGGTTGCCGGAATTTGTCGTAATTCCCATGCATTGGATTTGTACATAAACTCCGTATCCACCAAAGCACCGACCGGACAGACCGCTGCACATTCACCGCAGCTGGTACAATCGAGCATCGCTTCACCCGATGTCAAACCGATTACTGACTTGTTGAGCTTGTTCCACATGGCATAAGCATCTTTTGGCATACTCTCTTTATAGCTTGCATCCAATGGATCTGAACCTCGCGGTACAGTCTTTAACGATGTATCGCCGATCATATCTTTACAGACAGTCACACAACGCTCACAGACAATACACAGACCCGGATCGTAATGAATATGGCCCCAGTCGATTGCAGCACGCTCAACATCCTTAATGGCGTAAGATTGCGAGTCAACACCAAGTTCAAGTGTATAGTTCTGAAGTTCACACTCTCCGGATTGATCACACACACCACACTGCAACGGATGATTTACATCATAAACTTCCATAATAGAGCGACGTTCCTGCTCTATTGTGTCCGTAGATGTAGTAATTTCCATGCCCGCTTTTGCTTTGGCGTTACAGGCGTACACTTGTTTACCGTCAGCCTCAACAAGACAGATACGACATGCCAGTGTCGGACTACATCGGGTCAAATAACAGATTGCCGGAATAAAAATACTGTTTGCCCGTGCGGCATTGAGTATAAATTCTCCCTCTTGCGTCTCTATCTTTTGACCGTCAATAGTAATTGTTATCATACTCATTTTCAACTACCTACCTTCATAATTTTTACCTTTTCAAACCGGTACTGTCCGTCAAACGCTCCCAAGGGAAGGTCGAACGTCGGGTTTAGTGCTACGGTTCCTTTTAATGTATTGTCAACTCTAAAATAACGTCTTATCACATGCTGGCCCAACGTCATCTCAACGCTGTCGCCATCACTGATTTTCGCTGCAATTGCAAATTGCGGCGATCCAATTAAAGCGCGCTCTTCTTCATCGGCACCGCTTGCCGTATAGCTGTTAAACTGTAACACCGGATTGCAGTGATAGACTACCGTTCCGTTAAATTCCGGCAATTCTTCAACATCATTAAGCACCGAATCAGCCTCATTAGTTGCAATACTCTGGAGACAATAACCGCGTCTGTCTTTGCCAAGCGGATCATAAAAGTTCTCCAATGTGTCAAAAGCAATGCGTTGAAAACCCTTGCCCTCTGGTAGTTGACGGGTATAGTCAATCGTCTCTTTTTGAGAGAGACCTAAACAAGACGCGACATCATTAAGCGTGTGCCCGCTGAAGCCTAAAGCAACATTTGTCGGCAAGACCTGCTTATTGATCGAGACAAAGGTTCCCTCTTGCTGATTTAATGCCGGCACACTCATATGACGCACTCCCGATGAAGCAATAATAAAATCCCCTTGGGCATTGTAACCGACGCTTTTTCCGCCTGCTTCGGCATCGAGATCACAAATAAGCGATACGCCTAAGGTATTGACATGCTTGGGAACAACCATAACTTTAAAGTCACTGTATGCATCAATCAGACCGACAAGTTTGGCAATATTTTCTCGCTGCTCATGCGAAATAACGTCAGATCCTACAATGAATGTCCGTTTCTTTGAACGTAAAAACGATGCCATCATATCAGCAATCTCTTCTTCACCTACATTGGATTCGGCACTTAGATATCCTTCGTCCAACTGATCTAAAACAGCTTTATCTTCTGTATTGACATTGGCATTTTTAAGAAGTTCTTGAGCCAAGAGCGCTATAACACCCTCTTCGGTACCGACCTCATATTTTACAAACTGCGTCATTGTATTGTGCAGCAGTACATCTTCTAAAGGGTGCATATAACTCACTTTGGCACCGTTGTGCCGTGCCGCTTCCGTAATGGCATAGCGTACTCCGGGGTTATCCGTACTAATGCGAGAACCGATCATAATAATGGCATCACTCTGTTTAATATCTTCCAGTGTAGCGCTGTAGTGAAGCTGTCCGCTTTTTCGTGCATATGCATGCATGAATTCTTGAAAATGGCGTGCCTCTTCATTGTAGAGTTTAATGCCGAGCCGCTCTTTGAGTTGCTGCAGTATCAACGCCTCTTCATTGGTAATTAAAGAGCTAAAACGAATAGCATCACACGCCTGGATGGCTTGAACTGCTTCGGAAATGTCCGCACTCCCCTCAGAAATATCTGCTCCGAAATCAAAATGAAAGCGTCCGGCACCGCACAATGTGGTATACTCAAAGTTATTACTCACGCGGAAAATACGCTCTTCTCCGGCACTGGCAGCTCCGGATGTTTTCACTTCATACTCCAAAGCACATCCCGAAGAGCAGTGGGCACATGTCGCCGGAATTCGTGACAATTCCCAGGCATTGGCCCGGTATTGAAATTCGCTGCTCACCAAGGCACCGACCGGGCAAACGGCAATGCATTCACCGCAGAACGTACAATCCAACTGTTCGCTGTTTTTCGGAATAATCGTCGATTTGTATCCGCCAAACTGTACCTCAATGGCATCGTCACCAATAATCTCATTACAGACATGAACACATTTTTCACACAAAATACATAAACTCGGATCATAATGAATACGTCCCCACTCTTTAATATCCCGAATCTGGTCTCTTGCGCTGAAATGTTGTCGATCAATACCGAATTCCAGCGTTTTATTTTGTAAATCGCATTCACCGGATTTATCGCAAACACCGCACTCCAAAGGATGATTGACATCATACATACGCATAATATTGACCCGTTCATCCTGCAGTAAATCACTGTGAGTATTCACGACAAGACCCTCAGTCGGCGGTGTTTGGCAACTTAAAACAAAACCCTCCACCCCTTCTGCTTCAACAACACACATGCGACATGATGCACACGGTGTTGTCTTTGAGAGGTAACACATTGTCGGAATGTAAATGCCTTCACGACGTGCCACATTAAGAATGGTCTCGCCTTTGGCGGCGGTGACATGGCGACCGTCTATAGTAAACGTAATCATTCTGCTTCTCCTCAATGCGCTACCATCGCAATATAATAACAACGCATACAGCGATCCGCTTCACTCAATGCCTCTTCTTGTGTAAATCCGAGATTCACCTCTTTGTTGTTGTCCTTTCGAACATCTACATGTAATTTTTCACTGACCTGTCGCGGCAGTCCTGCCAACCAGCCCGTTACTTTTTCTTTTTTATCATATACTTTCATTTTTCGCAGATGATCTTCCATAATTTCATCATCGGTCAATGTGATCTTGCCGCCGTTTTGTACATAGCGGCTAATGACAGATGCGGCGCGCTTCGCTTGGCCGACTGCATTGACAATAGTCATGGGTCCGTATTCGCAATCACCTGCTGCGAAAATTCCTTGGCGTGAGGTCATGTAATCTTTGCCGTTTGTTAAAATGGTGGCCCACGATGTCATCTCCAACTCCCACTCTTCAGGCAGAAGATCGAGATCGGCACTTTGCGATACGGCAGGAATTAAAAAGTCAACCTCTTTACTAAAACCGCCCCCCTCAATTTTAACCAATTGCGGACGCCCGCCGTCAGGGTCGGGAACCAGCTCAAAGCGATCAAAGTCGAGTGATTTCAAAACATCGTTTTCATCATTCATACGACTCACCGCCGAGTGGAAAATGAACTCAACCCCTTCTTCAACTGCTTCATGATACTCTTCATAGGTTGTGTTGCGAATAATCGTTTTTTCATCACGACGGTAGATCATAATGACTTTTTTAGCATTGGCACGAATCGAACAGCGCACCACATCCATCGACGTAAAACCGCCACCCACACAAACAACCGTTTTACCGGTTAAATCTACTTTTTCACCAATACCGTACTTCTCCCAAAGATTTACTTGGTCAAGCATCTCAATAGCACCCCAGTAACCTTCAATTTCAGGACGTTCGTTTTCACAACGTACTTTTTTCGAAAGGCGTGTTCCCACGGCTATCATGACGGCATCGTACTCTTTTTCAAATTGACGCATCATATCTGCACTGACGCGCGTATTGGTAATAAAAGTGACGCCCAAGTCTTTGACAGCTTCAATATCTTTATTGTATTTGTCAATAGGCATTCGGTATTCCGGAACTCCGACAGCAACTTCACCACCGAGAACCGGAAGTTCTTCATAAACATCGACATCGATGCCTTCAAGTGCCAAATAGTATGCTGTTGTTAATCCGGCGGGACCGGCACCGATTACGCAGACCCGCTTGCCGATAGAAGGTTTTTTTTCTGCCGGATGAAAGAAATGGAATTCATGATCTGTTTCATAATCGGCACCCAGACGCTTCAACTCCATAATAGAGACCGGCGAATCCAAATTGGCTCTGCGACACTCATCTTCACACGGATGCGGACAGACACGACCGCATGTATGCGCCAGCGGCATGGTTTGACGCGTTGCTTTAAGTGAGTCGTCAAAACGCAAGTCCCGTACCCCTTCGATATAACCGGGAATATCGACATGTGCCGGACAGGCATCGGTACACGGCGCCGTAATCTTGGCGATATAGTTAATCTCTTTATTATAGTGTTTTGATGCTTTCTGGTTGTCAATACAATCCATAAAATCACTTTCAAAATGCTCCATCAGATCCAAGAGCGGATTGGGAACGGTTTTGCCGATTTCACACTTTGACGTCATCTGCATGCTCTTTGAGACCTCTTTAAGATGCTCGAGATCTGCAACAGTACCTTCGCCTCGGGCAATCTTGTCTAACAAATCATAGAGGATCCGTCCTCCCCAACGACCCGGAGCACACCTGCCACATGCTTCGGAGTAGACTTGGTATTGCGCAGCATATTCGGTAGCCAAACGTACGACATCAACATCTTTGCAAAACAGTGCGACACCGTCCCAGCCGATAAATGCTTTCGATTCGGCATGTTCATTATACTGTTGCGGTAGTTTGTATGCTGACTCTTCCCACGCATCTTCAGGTTTGTCGAGATTATTGATCGCTTCACCTCTCCATGTGGAAAAATAGACTTTACTCACCTTCTGTTCCTCGACTATTTTTTAACAACAATGGTCCAATCGACCTCATTGAATTTTAAAGAGTTCATCAATTCATACCCTGCCTCTTTTACAATATCTGCACTGCCTTGTATCGGCGTAAAATCTCCGATTTCAAAGAGAAAAATGAGCACCTCTTCACTTGTTGCCTCTTCATTTAAAATCTCTTTCATGCGGTCGTAAAAATTATCTTTTAAATGTCTTAAATCATAACGTTTCATCTTTTCGCTCCCTTATCTATCGACTTCGCCGAATACAATATTCGTCGTACCGATAATTGCAACTACATCAGGAATATAGTGACCCGGAAGCAGATCTGTCAATACTCCGGTATGCCAAAATGACGGCGCTCGTACTTTCAAGCGATACGGATAAGGTCCCCCTTGAGAGTTAATATAATAGCCCAGTTCTCCTTTGGGAGATTCTGTCGCCACATACACTTCACCTACCGGCGGACGCATACCTTGTGTTACCAGCACAAAGTGCTGCATTAACGAATAGTTTTGCGTCATAATATCAAGTTTCGGTGCCGAAATATACTGCGGCGCATGCGCCATTAACTCTGTAGACGTATCGGCATACATATCCATAACCTGATAGAGTATTTTTGCCGACTCACGCATCTCCATCATATACAGTTTATAGCGGGCGTAGTTATCGCATTTGTCCGATACGGGAATATCAAAATCGACTTCATCGTAAAGCTCATACGGCTCTTCTTTGCGAATATCCCAGGCAACACCTGATGCCCGAAGCATCGGTCCGGTACACCCCCAGGAGAGTGCCATCTCCGTCGGAATCACACCGACCTCTTCCATACGCATCTGCCAAATACGGTTGGTGTCGAGTAGATCTTCGTAATCTTTAATATTTTGTGGCAGTTTATCTAAAAACTTTTTCAAATCAGGAATGAACGTATCGGGTATATCCAGAGGAACCCCGCCAATACGGATGGCCGAGTGCGTTAAACGTGCACCGCAGTAGTCTTCTACCAAATCCATTAAATATTCACGCTCACGAAATGCGTAGAGAAATACGGTCATAGCGCCAATATCAAGAGCCGTTGTCGCTAACCAAAAAAGATGTGATATGAGACGATTAATCTCTAAAAGCATCATACGAATAACTTTGGCACGGCGCGGTACTTCAAGCCCGATCAGCTTTTCAACTGCCAAGGCAAAACCGTAATTGTTAGAACTTGATGCAATATAGTCCATACGATCGGTAGTCGGCATAAACTCGTTATAGATCATATTTTCGGCCATCTTTTCCATACCTCGGTGAAGGTAACCGATATCCGGATGCGCTTTGACAACCTGCTCTTGCTGCAAATGGAGCATTAAACGCAATTGACCGTGTGCAGAAGGGTGCTGCGGTCCAAAGTTAAGAATAAGCTCATTGTCTTTACGGTCAAAATTGATATTTTCGAAAAATGGACGTAATCTGTTTTTTACTTGCATGATTTCTACCTGTCTCTATCTGTAATTACGGTGCTGCTGTTTTTTTCAAAACGTTCAATTAAGAAGACCCCGTCATCTTCCTGGTACTCCGTCGCAACTGCCGGTTCACCTTCGGGAATCTCTGCACCGTAAGGGACTTCATGACCCAGACGGGCAAAACGCTTGGTATCGTACCTGTCAACTGCGGCATCATCACGAATTTCCGGTCCTATAATATCACGTGCCTCTTTACCGAAAATTTTGTCAACTTCATACCATGCGGCAAATTCATCACCATGAAGCGGGTAGGTTTTCAGAAGCGGATGGCCCTCCCAGTCATCAGGCATTAAAATACGTTTAAAGAAAGGATGGTTGTTGACTTTAATACCGAACATATCGTACATTTCGCGCTCCGACCAGTCGGCTGAACGAAACAGTTTTTCAACACTCTCAATTGCTTCACCCTCTTTAATGGCGCATTTAACACGAATGCGTTTACGTTTACTCATACTCAACATCTGATAGAAAATGTCAAATTCTCCGCGTTGACTCAAAAAGTCAACCGCACTCAATTCAGAAAGTTGCGTGTAATCCAGTACATTTTTCATCAGCGCTAATACGCCGACGTTATCTTCAGGTTGAATATATACCACCATCTGCTCGACTTGAATATAGGCATCTAGTACTTTAAACTTTGCTTTTATTGCTTTGAGATCTTCGGCAAACACTTTATCTGAACTCACCTTCTCTTTGGGTACCTGCGGTGCTACCCAATAACGGTCGGTATAGTACGACTTTTTTTGAACATCGTCTTTAGGAACATAACGTCTCATTACAACAACCTTTTAGGTTTTTGAGCCTTGATGGCTTTTTCACTACGAATTTTTTTCTGTAGCAACATTACCCCATACTGTAACGTTTCAGGACGCGGTGCGCATCCGGGAAGATAGAGATCGACCGGAACAATTCTATCGGCTCCCTGTACCGTTGCGTAGGTGTTAAACATGCCTCCGGTATTGGCGCATGACCCCATTGAAATAACCCAGCGCGGCTCAGTCATCTGGTCGTACAAACGCTTAATAAATTCCGCATGTTTTTTTGTTAGCGTCCCTGCAATAATCAGAACATCGGCTTGACGCGGTGATGCTCTGAAAATAGTACCGAAACGGTCGAAGTCATACCGTGAGGCACCCGAAGCCATCATCTCAATCCCGCAACATGCCAATCCGTAGGTTAACGCCCACAATGAGTTGGAACGTCCCCAATTCACGACTTTGTCAATGGTTGTTAGGGCAACCGGAAGTCCCCCGTCTTGTATATAATTTACTTGATGTTGTGCCATTCAAGTGCTCCTTTTCTCCATGCATATATAAAACCGATTGCCAACAAGAGGATGAACAGTAGCATCTCTACAAATCCGAACCAGCCCAACAGCCTAAAATCTACTGCCCAGGGAAACATAAAAACAATTTCCACGTCAAAAAGCAAAAACAGTAGTGCAAACAGATAAAATTGCGTCGAGATTCTGTTCGGCTGTCGTGTCACTTCCGGACCACATTCATACACTGTCAACTTAATTTTTTCGTTGTCTTTTGCCGCCATAGCGCGACTCGCCAATCTTGCAAGTACCGTCGTTGCATAAAACGCACCGAACGTCAATACAAACAAAACGAAGACCCCAAAATACGGGTTAGCAACATCCATATGTTCCATATATTCAACCTTTTTTGTTCTTAACAAACACTAAGAAACGGCTTGTTTTCCGTACTCTTAAGTTGTTTTGTTTTTATGAAAAAACAGTTGGTTAACTATATCAAAAAGAGAATAAAAGAATCTATATTTAAAATAGAACATCCTTATAGTGCTACTTATTGCTACAAAAAAAAGTGTGATTTTTAGCGAGTGTGTAAAAAAGTAATATAATGCAATTTACATGTAAATGTCGGTATGGTTTAATCTACTCCTTAGCCTAGCTTTGGAGTAGCGTTCGTAACTTATGAGATTTTATTTTTTTTTATTTTTTTTTCTAAAAAGATGGTACTTCTCACTTTCAAGCAAATCTTCAACATAGCTTTTAGGACATTTTTTGACACTCTCCCACATGCCTGACGGCATACGGACCTCCAGCTGTCCTTTCTCTCGGCATTTAATAATTTTTTTGGCTGTCATGACTTTATCTACCGGAGAAAAATCTGCTTTACCCATCACAATATCATCACGATAGTACAGTGTCTGATAATCGAAGTTCCCCCAGCTCGGTATGCCATCTTCTGTAAACGGCACTTCATGGCCGTTTTTAAACGTTGCAATTATAGAGTAGTGGCTGTCAGGATAGACTTCGGTAATTTTTCCTCTGCCAAATACCAGACCGTTTACTTTGTCACCCACTTTCGCTTTTTTAAAATATCCCATCATCGCTCCTTTGTATGCTTAGCTTAAAAATCCCAGCTGCTTCTCACTGTCAAAACTGCCGCGCTTCTCTTTTTCAATTTCAGTAATAAAATCTTCCATACTGAATATAGACTCATCCCGTACAGCAACACTGTATGCCGTATTTTTGACAATAAGACTAATCTGTCCGCCTGTAACATTATACTTTGCCAACGTGTCAATATCAAAATTTTCTTCAAATTTTGCCTGCTTGGGCAAGAGCATTTGCCACAACTTTTTACGCTGCTCCCGATTGGGTCTTTGGAATTCTATTTTATAATTGAAACGACGTGAAAACGCAGTATCAATATTCTCCAACAGGTTGGTCGTTGCAATTAAAATACCTTCAAACTTCTCAATTTGTTCCAAAAAGATATTTTGCATCTGGTTGTGCATCTGATCGGCACTTGAACTGATGCCGCTTGAACGTGCACTTAAAAACTGATCGGCTTCATTAAGCAGTAAGATCGGTTCAGTTTTGGTCTGCTGCGTCAACTCTTTGTAGGTATCAAAAATTTTACGAACATTTTTCTCACTCTCTCCGACATACATCGAGAGAATTTTAGAGCAATCAAAACTTAAAATCTGACGCTTAAGAGAACGCCCGAGCGAGTGTGCCGTCATTGTTTTTCCCGTTCCGGGAGGACCGTAGAAAATAATACGTGCATCAATACCGCTTTTTTTTCCTTTAATTCCCCATGCTTTGAGCTTGTTGATGACATCTTTGTCGACCTGCCGCATCAGATTGTGCAGTACTTTTTGTGTTTTAGGATTGAGCACTACGTCTTCAAGCGAGGTTGTCGGTTCTACAAGTTCAAAAATATCCTGTTCTTTAACCAGCATATCGAGTTTGAGCTTGGTGACCTTTTTCTTTTTTTGCGGATGGATAATTGACTGCAACACTTCATCGACAATATAAAAAGCTCGTGTAATACCGCCAAAAGGGTTAAGCATCTCCTCATAGTCAATAACATCTTCGGCAATAAGTTTAGCGCCGTCTTCAAGTAGAGATCGGTTTTTAATGCGGTCGTATTCGTCAAAGCTGATAAGATCAATTAGGGTATTCATCTCCCGAATGTTGGTATCCCCAGCACTGTACTCCTCTTTCAGTAACGCGATAAAAATAATCTGCTCTTTGGAGTCAAGTTTTTTTTGTTTGAAAAATTTGTCTAATACAATGTCTTTGTCAGTCTGGGCAATCCGTTCTTCAATCCGCTTCTCCAGTAGTTCAAGTTTATTTTTAATACGGTTAATTCCCAAAGAGTGCTCATGAACATTCTGCCGAATCGTACTCATCTTCTGATACAGATCAATACGAAAAAATTGATCTTGCAGATACTCTAAATGGTCGGCATAAGGCTTAATTTCAGGAAGCTGCATCTCCATACTTCCCTCTTCCAGGAGCTTTAAAAAAGACGGCGTCAGTGCCACGGTCCCGTTTAAAAGCTCCAGATGGGTGACGTCACTGATTTTCAATGGTGTAAATGTATGCTGCGTGATCCATCCCAATTCCAGCAATATTTTAATATGTGAAAGTTTCTGAACATACCGGTAGCCTTTATCGCCGTAAAGCTCCTGAAGTACATCAATAACAATAAGATCTTCTTGTCCGTTAATATATTTTCTGCAAAATACCTGTAAAATTTTTGCCTCATCTTCATGGCACTTCAGATGTGGAAAAATCTCTGATTTCGTGACATCTTTAGCCTCTAAAAAATCAATAAGAAATTTCAATATGCCTCTTTTATGTTAAAATTTATATTCGGCACCTACCGTCAACAGATAGGCACGTGCATCACTAAACTCCCCGTTTAGACCGATATCACTAACACTTCCGCTGATACGGCGCGACTCTTTAAAGTCAACAAGCAGTGCCGCCCCGAGACTCAGAACATCACTGTATTCGTACCGTCCGCCGACAGAAAGAATAATCGCATCGGAATCGGGCAGTTCAAAGTTGACGGTATGCTCTGGAATCGGTGTTTCATCATAGGCAATAGCTGCCATACCGGTCCAGTTATCATACTCTTGCGTCACACCGAGCCGGTAGGCACTGACATCATTCCACGCTTTGGCAACGGGATCGGAAAATTTGGCATCCAGTCCGCCCAATGAAAACTCATAGTCAAAATCGAGTGATTCGTACGCCGACCAGAACGTACGCTCATAAACAAACTCTACCGTTGTTCCCGTATCGAAACGGTATGCGGCAGCAAGATTCAAAGCCGCCGGGTTGGGAATGGAGACTGCCGCATCAATGCGTCGGTCAAACATCAGTGTACCGCCGTAGTTACCGTTATCGGGAAAATAGATTGCCGCATCACCTTCAACGTCCAAATCGACATTGGAACGATACGTTACCGCAAGCTTCAGCTCCGGGGTTGCCTGATAGCTGAGTGCCAGATTGTATCCAAAATCGAAGGTATCACCTTCCATATCGCGCGATGCGATTGACGCACTCTTGACGACACCGCTGGTATGAACAATACGAACACCCCCTCCTATAGCAAAATCATCACTGACCCGATAAGCAATCGACGGGTTCACCTCGACAACTTGAAGGGTAAACTCATGCGCATACGTCTTAGCGGGTTGAGTATTCCAACGTTTAGAGAGCCCTGCCGGTGCTACAACACTCAAGCCGAAACGAAACTGGTCAAACTTCGGTGACACATAGTGTAGCGACGGTGCCAGAAAGTTTTCGGCCTGTGAGGTCGCACCTGAGTGATTGAGGGTCCCGTCCGGATTAAAAGCGCTTCCCGTATAGCTAATCTTGGACAGCCGAATATAGGTCAATGATCCTTCAATATACTGTCCGTCCTCTTCAAAAGCCATATTGGCAGGATTGTAATAGGCGGCATCGGCCCCGTGAGCATTGGCAATATAGGCGGCTGATAGTGCCATAGAGTTTATGGAGAGCTCGGGAAGTTTATATCCGGCACTAAACAGTAGTGTTGTTGCAGCAAGCGAAAGCAGTGCGATTTTTTTCATGTCGTCTCCTGTAGTGAATAAAGTAACGTAATCTCCTGAGCCCAGATGGTCTCGTCGATGGTCTCTAAAATAAGAGGAATATTGTCCATGCGCGCATCATTCATAATCAAACGAAAGGCTTCAAGTCCAATTTTCCCTTTTCCGATGCTCTCATGCCGGTCAACATGAGAGCCCAGATCGGGTTTGGAGTCATTAAGATGCATCCCCTGTAAATATTCAAATCCTACTATAGTACCAAATTCTGCCATAGAGATATCATAAGCCGACGGCGTACGAATATCATAACCCGCAGTAAACATATGGCAGGTATCGATGCAAACACCTACGCGCGACTTGTCTTCGACTTTGTCAATAATATGTGCCAAGTGTTCAAATTTCCACCCCAAATTACTCCCCTGTCCCGCTGTGTTTTCCAAAACAAGACTCACCCCTTGCGTGCAGTCAAGCGTTCGATTCATCGCTTCGGCAATGCGATCCAAACAGAGTGTTTCGTCAATTTTCTTTAGATGCGATCCCGGATGAAAATTGAGTTTTTCCAAGCCCAGTAGTTCGCAGCGATGCACTTCATCAATAAAGGCATCGAGCGATTTGTTACGTTTCTCCTCTTCAGGATGCCCCAAATTAATGAGATATGAGTCGTGTGGTAACACATGAGCGGGTGAAATACCACTCTGATCAAGATTCCTTTTAAACGCATCTATGGTTTGTGTGTCCAGATCTTTGGCATGCCACTGCCGCTGGTTCTTGGTAAAAAGTGCAAAAGCACGGGCACCGATTTTTGCGGCATTGAGCGGTGCATTAAAGACTCCTCCCGCCGCTGAGACGTGTGCTCCGACATATTTACTCATTCTATCTCCCTGATCTTGATAAAAACATTGTGCTTGCTATCTTTAAAATAGATTGTACCGTTTTCTACTTTGTAGACAATATTATACTCGGCGGTTTGGATATACTGCTTAAAGCCACCGGAATCTTGTTCCAGGTTACGCTTATTAAAAATAGGTTCTCCTCTGAAAATATGTTTTAATGTCTCTTTGGGATAATTTACATGTAAATATGTTGCATAAAATGCTTCTGTGCTTAAACACCCCTTTCGAATACAGATGTTCTCCTCAATGGTAAACGTCTCAACAACCTGCCCTGCCGAAAAAAGTGCCACTTCAACCCCATGCTCTCCGAGTCGGACATATCCCAGATCGTTAAAGCGCAGCGTATCGGTTTTAATGGTGATGATCTTGCCTTTAGACGGCGCGTACTCTTTATAGCTACAGCCACAATACAGCAGTAAACTAGCCCATAGGATACAAGATCGCATCATGAACACTGTCGCACTCACGCAATACCTCACTGTCTAATTCAAGTTCCATCGCCATCAATGCCGCATCGAGCTGATCGGCCGATGTTGCTCCAATAATGGTCGATGCCACAAAATCAAACTGTTTACTCCATGCAATCGCCATACTTACCGGATGCAAACCGGCATCGGCGGCTATTTTTAAATAGCGCTGTGTCGATGCCAAAGTCTTGTCATTTAAAAAACGTGCCGCCATGAGACGTTGCCGTTGGTTGGATGCCTTCATATAATCGCTAAAGCGTCCTTTGGCATTGGAACTTTGGTTGTATTTTCCGCTCAATACACCGCCGGCAAGTGGCGAATACGGCAGCAGTGAGATCTGCTCTTTTTGTGCCAGTATTGCAAGTTCATCTAAAAAACGACGATTCAGAAGCGAAAAATTGTTTTGAATGGATTCAAAACGGGCCAACCCTTTGTAGTGGGAAGCACTGAGTGCTTTAGCCGTACCGTACGCCGTATCATTAGAGGTACCGATGTAACGCACTTTACCGCTTTGTACCAATCGGTCCAGTGCTTCTAGCGACTCCTCTATAGGCACTACCGTATCGGGCCAGTGGATCTGATAGAGGTCTATGTAGTCGGTTTGCAGACGCTTTAACGAACCCTCGACCGCACGTTCGATATGAAAGCGGTCAATAGCCGTTAAACCGTGACGAATCGGTGGTACAAACCACCCCGATGCCGCACCGGCAACCTTTGTAGCCAGAATGATGCTCTCGCGCGGTTTCGTCTTAAGCCATGCACCGACAATAGTCTCCGTTAACCCCGCAAGTGACTCTAAAGGAGGAACCGGATAAAGCTCTGCTGTATCAAAAAAATTCACTCCACTCTCATATGCCTTGTCCATAATACGAAAGGCTTCGCTTTCATGACACTGCGTACCAAAAGTCATGGTTCCCAAACAGATGGGCGATACGCGAAGACCGGTTTTTCCAATATAACGGTGTTGCATGCAAAGCTCCCGACTTTTTTAGTATTTTAGCCATCTCTTGCTTTATGTTACATCATGACGGTAGGAAAGGATATAGTGACCCCCCCAGCTCGACTGCACAATGTATAATACACAAAGAAGTGAGACAAGAGGAGTAGAGAATGGGGAAGTTGGAGTCTGAAATAAAAAGGATGACAGCAAAAAGAAAAGCAGAGGTCGTCATGAAGATTTTCCAAGGGAAAACTACAACAGCAGAGGTATCTCGCCAATACGATTTGACACCGGCGCAAATCGAGGAGTGGATGGAAGAAGCCCGTAAAGGGATGGAGAATCTGACCTGTCCCCAAGAAGTTGAGCCACTTTCAAAGTTAGAATATAATGTTTGACAAGAGGAACAAGTCAATGAAAAAGCGATTCACAGAAGAGCAGATCGTCAAGATTTTACAAGAAGCCAAAAGA
>Ga0256840_1001090_pt1 | contig 26219 bp, 26 predicted proteins | sample 355202metaG_FD_185969 | JGI IMG/M metagenome (GOLD analysis project Ga0256840, IMG submission 185969) | Hydrothermal vent microbial communities from Mid Atlantic Ridge, Atlantic Ocean - 355-202 | ecosystem: Environmental > Aquatic > Marine > Hydrothermal vents | place: Atlantic Ocean: Mid... | reverse complement strand
TCTGGATTCAAGGAATGCCTTACCAAAGCGTTCGCTTAAGCTGTTATTGGTAATGCCTATTTTATATAGACCTGTATCTTTATCCTTGATATAATAAAGGGTTGCTTCTTTGTCTGGGTTGAAGCCACCTGGACCATAAGTCCAGGTTACCTTAAACTTATGCAATAATTTATAAGCTGTCGTCGGTCCACATCCTATAAAATTTTCTAGTACATTATTTTTAAAAAATCCATTTTTAGTTAAAAAATTATTTTTAATAAAAGACATTGATAATTTATTAAAATTTTCAGAATTAAAATGCTTTCTTGAATAAAAATCAGCACCATACTTTTTAAGGTTAGTTTCTTTAACCTTATCTTTAAACTCTTGTGTTTTAACTCTAGCACTCATAAATTCTTTAAACTCTGGTGTTTGTGAATAGTTGGCAAAGCCATACTTTTTAAGATTAGTTTCTTTAACCTTATCTTTAAACTCTTGTGTTTTAACTCTAGCACTCATAAATTCTTTAAACTTTGGTGTTTGTGAATAGTTGGCAAAGCCATACTTTTTAAGGTTAGTTTCTTTAACCTTATCTTTAAACTCTTGTGACTGTAAAATATGGTTTACCCCATATTTATTTAAGGTTGTCTTAGTAATTTTTAGACGGATATCTTTAGAACTAAATACATGTTTTACACCATATCTTTTTAGATTGGTGTCTTCCATTTTACGGTATACTTCTTCATTTTGAATTGCATGGGGTACACCATACTTTTCTAAATTAGTGATTTTTATGCGGTTTTTGAAATCATTGGTTTTAGAGTAATGTTCATTTCCATATTTTGCTAAAGAGGTTTCTTTTCGTCTAATGTTTCTTTGTTTCATGTATTCCGGATTAGCATGGTTAATCTGCATTTTTTTTTGAAGATTTTCCTTTATATCATCATCTTCAAAAATATTTTTTACCCCATATTTAGTATGAATCGCTTTTTCAACTAGATGCTGCCTTAATAATAAAAATTCTGATTTATTATCTACAGGGCAACTTTTACAGACCATTGAATATTTACCTTTTTTATTATTCCACCATAATTCTTCTTTATGACATATAGGACATTCTAAAGATTTAATGTTATTTTCAATAGCATATTTTCTTTTGCCGAATGTGAAGAATAATGTTCCTTTAATAAAAAAGGTTGCCTCTAATATGTATTTTTCAAATGTTTTATAATTAGAATAAAATTCTTGAGGTTTATTTAAAGGTAACTTATCGTAAGATAATATCTTATTTTGAATATTAAAATATTCTCTTTCTTCGATAAATTTGGATAGTACCTTCTTTATATTTGATTCCATACACTGTCCATTGTTTTCACAACTCGGGCCTTCGGTTCACTACATGTCACTAAAAAATCATTGTCTTCATATACAGTATTATTGTTTTTTGTAGTTATTAAAAAATTTGTGTTAATAGAGTCGCCACCAAGAGGTTTATAAACCCAACTAGGAACCCATATCTGATAACTTTCATCTGTATTTATTAAAGGTTGAAAACACCAGATAGAGTCAGCATTCCAACCTGGATCTCTTTTAAGAAGAATTCTCATCATTGGGTTATCGTTTAAGATATTAGTTAAAATTTCTATCCATATTTCTTTGCGCCCTGGGTAATGCTCAACATATGTTGTAGCGTTTCGATAAATATAGTCAAATGATTCGCCAAATTCAATTAAAGTTTTTTCAGTCATCCCCAGTTTTTTAGCATATTCTCCGCTTTCATCATTTTGTATGTAAGCGACCACAAAAATATCAAAAATATTTAGGAGTATATGCCAAGGAAGTACTGCTGAATTTATTGGAATATCTGGTCTAGCATTAGCAACCATTCTGGCGACATTATCCAACCTTTTTGCTGTTAAAGTATTTCTGATAAAACCTCGTTTACCTTCTAATTTTGATACGAAATGTTGAAATAATTGATTAACTTTATCTTGTAAAATTTCTTTACCTGATGAATCTTTCATTGCTTTCATCCATTCAGATGTAAAATCAGATCTTCCAGTTTTCGAAATATTTAGAATTTTTTCGTACAATTCGTCTAACTCATCGGCTTCCATTTTAAAAGTCCCCATATGAGCTTCTCTGTAGACTAGAGGTATAACTGGTACTTTATTTATAAAAATCATATTCGAATTTGTATTATTTAAAAATTCGATAAATAACTTATTTTTTTCGGTTTTATATTTATCAAAATTAATTTTTGACCAATTAGTAATAATCCAGGAAAGACCTGCGCTTCCAGAACCTGTTTTTGATTCTTCAATCATACCATTTACTAAATTTACTTTAATTTTTTTTAATAATACTCGTTTAAAAATTGGGTCTATTATATTTAAATTATCATAAATTAATGGATGTAGAACGACATCCTCTAAATTAATATAACCCCACGAGCTAAATTTATCTTTAGTGGATATTCCAAAGATAGTTGGATCTTGGAGCCCGCCTTGGTTAGGCTCCATTTTATTATCAAAAGATCTTGGGTTAGTTATAGCCTTCGATTGTTTACTTTGTAAAAATTTATTTACATCTAAAAGTTTAAGAGACATTTTAGTATCCTTCTGGTATTTTTGTATATTTCTTTGTTAATAATTCTCACTCTGTATTCTACCTTTTGGTGGTTCAGGTGGTATTAAAGATTGATTAGGACTTGCTAAATGTTCAACTTCTTGTAAAACATCTACAGATTCAGCAGCCAGCTCGGCTTCTAAAGGACTTACCTCTTCTTTTGCCGTTTTTGGATATGCTTTTTTAAGAACATTTATAACTTTTAAGGTCTCTAGTACTTTTTTACGATTAACTACAATTTTAACATCATCTTCTTCTATTAAAGTTGTTATACCAAATTCATGTAAATGATTAGTCTGAATAAATTTTTGAATGGATTGTTTCATTCTATAATTTAAACTACTAATATATCTATTAATTAATGTTAGTGATATCTTTCCATCTTTTTCAAATTGTAATTGTATATTTTCAAGAAGTTTTAAATTCATTTGTAACTCAGCTGAATCCTGCACATTTTCATTTAATTGAAGAGCTATATCTTCCCATTCACCATTCATTAATTTGACAATAAGAGCTCCAAATGGGTGTTGCATTAAAATCTGTTTCCAAAATTGACCATTTTTACTATTTTGCATATACACCTTTTCATCAGCATCTTCATGTAAAATAATAGCCCAAAAGTCTACAAGTTCGGACTTCACTTTCTCAATAAAATTATCGATAGAAGGTAATCCCCATGCTTCGGTGCTGGCTAAAAGAGGTATTTCGTTATTAAAGTATGATATTCTTCGATCCATAGCTGGGTGTCTTAAAGGTACCTCTCCATTTGAAAAAAACATAATATTAAAGTGCTTGGTTTTATTGGTGGCATCTACCCCTTTTTTCTCAATAAGAATTTTGTCGTTTCCTGTTAATAATTTAAGTTGGTCTATTTCCTTACCATTACTAAAATCCCCTTCGTCTAGGACTAAAAGATTAGTTGTTTCTAATATTGAGTTAAATTGTTGCATGATTCGATCGCCACTGACAACTTTAACATATTCATTATTTAAATAAAAATCCATTATTGTATTTACAAATAAGTTTTTACCTGCTCCTTGAACTCCAAATATTACCGGAACAGTAGGCATCGATCTAAAATTAGCTACCGCGTGTAACCATTGAATAAACCACTCTAAGTCTCCATTTTGCACAACTTGCAATATGTATTTATAAGTCCAAGGTGTTCTTTTTTTAAGAGTATCTATCGTTTCTTTTACTGAGAATTTTTCAGGGATATTTTCCTTAATTTCATTATATCTCGAATGAACTGCTTTATAATTATCACTCGGCACCCACAGATTTACAAATTTTATAAATTCTTTACTAAATATAGTTGGCTTTCCAGGGTTAAATTCTTCGAAGGCATCTATCAATATTTTTTCTTGAAATCTTTTTGCAAATAAAAAATCCATTTCCTCACCAACATCATCAATCTTTAATTGATTCGATAATACATGTCTAGCCAACATTTTATGACCATCAAATGGATAGGTTTCTCCCGAGTTAATTTTTCGGACAATACATGTTCTATTTTTATTGGCCATTCTATAATAAACATATTTCTCTTGATCAACTTTTGAGAGCAATTTATCCACTATTTCTTGAAGTTCTAGATCTTGAAATTCTTTACGCTCTGATTTACCTAGCGCAATTCCTGCCTTATCACTTATTTGAGAAATAGCATCTGATTTTGAAACATCATATAGCTTTTGCCATAATGTTACTAAGGAATATGTTTCACCATCGTGAAAATCTTTAAATACATCAAATAACTCATTCTTATAAAAGGCCATAGACGGATTACGTTCTTCATGAAATGGACAATAGATTTTAGTTAAATTTCCAGTATTGGGTCCTATTTTAATTTCAGGCATTAGATCAAGTATATTAAATTCTGGACCTTTCGCTTTGATTTTCGAAAGAAGATCATATTCAACCCCTTTTAACTCCCCTTGACCTATAACGCTACGGGCGCTTTGCATCTTTGCAGTAATAAGGTGTTCTTTAATATCTAATAAAAGTGGGGCTTTTTTCATACCAGCTGCTAAATTTATAAACTGTATTTCAAAAGCTTCTTTATATTTTTTAATAACCTCAGTAGAACTTGAGGACATATCAAGTTCTACAAATAGTCTCTTTTTAAAAATATGAATTTCTTCCGGAGATAGATTAAATAAATTTACCTCTTTTGACATAACGCCATATTTTTGATTAATAAATCCAGCACATCTTTGAACATGGGTTATATCAGCAAATGATTTATCAATATCTAAACCTATCTCTGAAATAGTCCCTAATTTATCAACAAGAGTTGCATTAAATTTTAATCCACCTATAGCCATTTTTATTAACCCAAATATTCTTTCAGCCTCTGATTGATTTAGTCTTCTATCAAAACCCAAAATAAATTGTAATCCTCCTCCAGTTAATAGGGTGGCTTTTGGGACTACAAATTGAATACTATTAGCGTAAAAAGCAGAGGCCATTTCAACCCAAGTTCTAAGTACGGCATATCTTTGCTGATCCTCTTCTAAATCACATAATTTATATCTATCTTTAGTTCGACCTATATGAGTATCTATATCTATAGCAATTGTATCCGTATATTTAAAAGTCGCTTTTGATGGAGCTCTACCTGATTCATAATTAAAAACAGTTGTTGATATACTCACTCCAACGAGCCTGTCTGGATATTGATCTTGGTAATTATTAACAGCATTCATTACATCAATAGCCGTTCTATACTGAGCATTTGGGGTATAGGCAGGCGGCTTTCCTTGGTCAGTATCTAAAGAGCTGGCCTGTAAAACAATCCTTATGGTTTCATTTGATTCTAATTCGGGAGGTAATGAATGAGCCCAGTATTGATGTACTAGATGTTCGTCGAATAAAAATTGACCTATTGGATTTTTTTTAGGTGTTATAGGTGTTATTGGTGTTTCTAATATTTCTTGCATAGATATCCTTTATTTTTGAGTAAGGAACAATTCACTCATGAATTTTCCTATTTATATATTAATAAGTATATTTGTGTTTAGTAAGCAATATATTCTGCTATTTAGTGGCAGAATATAACCCAAGTTGTGCGTCCAGATGAACGCCCCAGTTAGAAACATTCCCTGTACTTAAATTTAAAAAGTTTTCTTTAAGTTCTGTACTAAATTTTCGGGTAGCCTCTTCAGCCGCATCTTTGGTCATTAATCCAGTTACTTGTAAAACATCTCCATCGGAATTTGGTGTTGATGGCATCCCTGGCAGACTGTAGTTAGTTGCATTAGCATTAGGCATTGTTAAATCATACATTATATTTTCACCTTCCAGAGGTAAAAATACTAAATCTTTTGCAGGAACCATTTCGATAAAGCCAGAATTAACTAACTGATAAAAATCGGCGTCTCCTATTAATGGATTTAAAATTAAACCATTTTTTAGGGTAAGTTCCTTGGTCTGAATATCAAAAATATATTTATATTCCCTAAAATAAATATCGACTAGAGTTGTTGGTTCAGTATTAAAAATCCCTTTTAAAAAAAGGGGTAACTTAAATCGGATATGCTTTTCGCCGTCCTGAACTGATCTAATACTATACTGAGCCCCTAAAAGATTCAATATATAAGTAAAATTATATATATTTATATTTGATTTTAATTGGAAATATCTGGAGTTTTCAATATACCCTTCCAGAATTCCTATCAAGAATTCTGGATTACTATTTATTAATACCTGTTTATTTATACTTAATCTAGAATTTTCCATGCGGATCATGGATTTTAATATTTTAAATTCTTCCGGAATAGTATCATTTTTTGGATCGGCTGTTCTTAAAAAGGTTCCGATATCTATCCCAAATTGTCTATCTAGTGTTAATTTTATTGAAGTATTATCTTTTTTAGATACAATATTTAAAGATTTATTTATGAAATCTCCAATAAAATTTAGATCATATATCATATAATATCGTTTGGGATTTTTTAAAACCTCAGAAATATTGGTAGGGTGTATTTGCTTTAATTCAATATCCCAAAATAAAAGACTGTGTTTTTCACCAACTATAAAATTAGTTTTTTTATTAAAAATACCTAGATTAATACGTTTTTTAACTTTACCGAAATCATTTTTAGAAAGTATTTGATATCCTTGCTTTACTTGGTGTAAATGCATATCAACTGATTTCTGATATATTATATCATAATTCTGGTTAGTGTGTTCTGGTGGGAGTTGCTCTTGTAATGTTCTGATGGAGTAACACCCAATGCTAAAATTTTTTTGGTTTAAATTCATTATAAATCCTTATGATTATTATATTTCCCTTTGTTAAAATTCTAAGAATCCTTCGATGAATTACGACCCATTTAACAAAGAGAAAACATCTAAGAGGAACCTATTTATGGACATTATTAATACTATTGGAATGAAAAATATAAAAATTCCTATATTAATCAAAGAACCCGCTCATTTTTTTATTAAGTGGTCCCCTAGTGATAAGCGTTATCGCATATCAGCGTCATTTAAATATCTAAGTACAAAGTATAGATTACATATTAATATAATCCGCGATTTAGATAAAATAGATTCCAATAACAATAACTTTAAATTTTTATTGTCGCTCATAAAGAGTCAATCAATGGAAGAGTTAGACACCAATTTTACATTTAAAAGATATATCGATTGGGATCAACGATCTGAATTTTATTATGTATCTAGAACATATAATGAATCTACCCACAAGATTCTAGTTTTTTTTAGCTTAGATCACTGGGGATTAGAAAATTATTTGGATCATTTTGGTAAAATAACTGGATGTAAAAATTAGATATATCGATATTAAATAAAGGAATATTATGGCAGGACCTGTGGTTAGAATACAAAACGTATATGGAGATTTTTTAAGAAGTTTTAAAATTTTTTTGGATAAAGTAACTAAAAACTCGATGAATAAAATAGAGTGGAATTATGGGAGTAAAACCCTGGAATATTATTATATGATGAATGGAGGAGAATCCTTTGAGTACCCAACAGCCTTAATTGATATCCAGGATATTCAACCGGTAGATGGTGTTAGCCCCATAGCTAGAAACCCACATTTAAACCCGAATTATAGTGTACATAATATAGAAATTGCCCGTAATAATACAAAGAATAAAACAATTATATTAGATAAAAGATGGGTTACTATGATGTTTACCGTAACAATTAATACGGAAGATGTTGCTAGTATGTTAAACTATCATAATCTTTTTATTGGTAATTTACCTATGAATTATATGTTTTATGATTATACATACTATAGTTATTTAGAGGTTACCCCTATTATTGGGGACTGGGATTATAATAATGATGATATTGAGAATGTTTTTTTAATGCTGGACCCAACTTATAGATATGAGCCCGATGTTCATTATAAAGAGACAAACGAGGATTTCTTTAAATCGGGCACTAGATCCAGGGAAAGTGCCGGTGATGATTATCCCGAACTAGAGGGAAGGCGATATTTTGCGATGGTTAAGTTCGAACCTATTTTAAAAATGACAAGTGTTCAAAAACAAACAGATAAAGAATCTAATTTACACTCATTGACTATAAACTTTGAGGCCCAGATAGAAATTCCAAATCTTTTAATGTATCACCAAGAATATGATATAGAATCTATAGAGTTAGTTATTGATACGGTAAGTAGAAATCATCAAGAATATCCTATTCTTTCTGATATTCCAGAAAACTTTTTGACTAACAAAAACATATCTCGGGGGATACTTTTATCTCCGAATAACTTCGTTATGCCTGAGAATCCTCAGGATCCGACGAGACAAGCTTATCTAACGGTAGACACCTACATTAATGTAGATGTTGAGGTTCCATCCCTATGGGCAGTTGAGGATGTTACCGAAACTTCGGCCAGTCGATTTTTCATTCCGTTAAAGCATTCAAGAGTAGAAATAATAAAAGATTCTGATGGCAATCCAATTGAAACCAGATTTTATTTTAAGGAAATGCAGTGGTTCGAAACATTTGATTTCACCAATCCATTTAATTACTATAAATTGGCTTTATTTAATGAAAATTAGAATAGGTTTAAAAAACAATAATATAAAATATGTTACGTAACAATAATAAATAACTAGGAGTTATAAATGACAACAAAAGAAATTTTGGTAGCAGATCTAAAAGCTACATTAGAAGAAACATCCAATATAATGGCAGATAGACTCATTCTTGAAGCTTTAGCTAAAAATGGGAAAATTACTTTGGAAGAAGCTGAATTTTACGACGGTCTTGTCCGTAGAGTTATCACAGAATCTGCTGAAGAATTTGTACCTGATCAACTAACTATGCCTGCTCTTGAAGAAATGGATATGGGTGAAGATATGGGTGAAGATATGGGTGAAGAAGGTCCAGGTCTACCAATGGGCGAGCCCGGAGAAATGATTCTAACAGGTGAAGATGGTACAGTATATAGCTTTAATAAAGCTACCGGTGAATTAATTCCGGTTGAAGGTGCAGAAGGTGCAGAAGAAGCTGGAGAAGATTTAGAGGATCTTGAGAGCAATGAAGCTGACCATGAAGATTCTGATGAACCAGTTCTTGGTGAATCAACTGAAGCTCAAGAAGGTGAAGCACTTACTGAATCTGCTGAATCTGCTGAATCTGCTGAGGTTCAAGAACTTACAGAATCACAACTAATAGTATCTAACTTAATCAAAAGCCTCGGCAACTAAGAAAGGAATCAGAATGAGAAAACTAGATTTAATAATCGAAAATATTAGAGATGAGTACATGATCAATCTTCTCGAAGAAGGTACAGCGTCTGAACTTGAAACACTAAAGACTAAAAAATTCTTAAATGAAAATCTTAGTAGAATTCGCGGTATTCTTGTTGAAGAAGGTGCTATGGATCAAGTTAAACAGCATCTTGGTGATAACTGGGGTAAATATCTTGCTGGAGCTGGCGCCGCTGGCGCTGCTGGTCTTGGTAATACTGAGACTGGAGGTGAGATAATTGATCAATTAAGAACGCAAAGTACTGATGTTGGTGAAAAACTGGCTGATGCAGCTGGTAATGCGATTAATAGTGGTGTAGATGCAGCTGGTAATTTGGCTGATACGGTTACAGACCAGACCCCAATGACTAACCTAGATATAGTTAATCAAACTCAGGCTGGTATCGAAGGATTTGCTAATATCAGTCCTGAAGATGTTAGATCTCCTGAAGGAATTAAAGAATTAACTGCCCTTGCGCAGCAACAAACTAATACTCAGGATGCTCTCCAAACCCAAGGTCTTGTAGGCGCAGCTGGCCTTGCTGGTGCAGGTGCGGCTGGTTACGGTGCTAAAAAATTAGTAGATAGGCTTAGAAGCTAATCTATATCTATAAAAGAACTCCCCCCTCTGGGAGTTCTTTTCCTGTGTCTGGATTATTACTCAACAAAAAGATATAATATATAAACTAAAATTAAGGAATATCGATGAATTTTAAAACTAGGTACAACCTAAATGGTATTGATAATAAACAAGAGGTTATAGAGGAAATAAATTGGAAAAGTTTAGCTGGTGGGGCTGCCTTGGGAGGATTAGGCACCGCCTTAGCGGATCACTATAATATAGGTGGCTTTAATTTGGATACTCCAGGTAATCAAACAGGAAATTTTGTGGATAAAGGTACTAATATTGTTAATCATGGGATTGAATCGATAAAAAAAGGATATTATGATTACACACATCAACCAACTGATGCTACTGTACCACAAGCTACTGTACCACAAGCTACTGTACCACAAGCTACTGTACCAGACAATAATTTTTATGGTAGGCATAATGATATTCCAGATACCCCAGAAAATAGAGTTAATAATTTATATAATTCAAGCTCGAACTCTACTCCGAACCAGACAGATAACTATGATCAACCTCCAAAAGTTCAAGACCATATGGCTCCAGCCCCAAAAGGGAGTGTTGATCTATTAAAACAAGTTGTTTCTTCGAATAATAGTTCTTCAGGATCAATTAATTTATTGGATAAACAAGGTCCTCCTACCGCATCAACCACGAATAATATTGGAGCACCTGCTCAATCATCTAATAATTTTGGTACTAGATATTCGCCTGGAGAAAACTCCAGAATGGAAAAAGATTCCGAAAAGGGTGTGTTCTAATGAATAGTCTTAATATAAAAATTAATAAATTAATAGAAGAATTTTTGGATGCTTCTAAATCGGGTGAGTCGTCTAAAGATTCTCAGACAGGTCCATCTAATGTCGAACAATTTCTAAGTAATAAGATTGATTCTCCTATTTCTACATCTGGAAACCTCCCAAATAAAGAAACACCAAATTTAGGTGGTAGTGAAACACAGCCAGTAGATAGACCGGAACCCGGAACATCTGTTATAGATTTTGGAACAACAACAATTGGCGTTCCTGGAAAATCTACTATTAATGATCAAATAGCCGGTCAAAAATTTTCAGATAGATATAAAGCTATTATGGGATCCTAAGCTTCTAAGCTTAGGATTTTTCCTGTCTTTAAATAAGGTGAACAAAGGAATACTAAAGAATATCAAGGACATTCATGATACCAAAAACATTACTTAATTTTAAAAATAAAAAGGCAGATACTAATCAATCTAAAATTGGATTAGATCAACCTGGATTAACTGAAAATCCTATAAAGTCTATTACTGGGGGAACATCCGCTCAATTATTTTCTGGTCAAAAACATAACGCTAAAAACCAAGCCAAAACTGGGCTTGATAACGGTACCCAAGTTACTAAAAAACATGGTATACTAGGCAGCACTGTCTCTTTAAATGAGGCATCGTTAAAAATAGATTCTTTATTAGAGGAATTGTCTAGAACACCAAGTGCAAGTGCCTCTGGTACAAATACTGCTAAGGGTGTTCCTCCGGTTGATCACCAAAGATATTTAAATAATCAAACTAAAAGTATAAGTCGTATGATAGATACTGTGAGTGATAATAGATCCGATCGAATGAAAGCTGCTGCTAACGTTAAGCCGGATATGACCGCAGGTGAGCAAACACTTGGTATAAAAGGACCAATAGCTGATAAAAATGCAAATGCAAGATATCAATCGTCTGATAATAATGCTCGAACGCAGGATAGACTGGACGCTCAATATCAACAATCACAACAAGGATAACCTATGGCTGTTGCGGATTCTATACTAGTTAATGATAATAAATTAACTAAAGACACTAAAGCTATCGATTTATTTATTGAGCCTCATATTTTTATGAATGTATTATTAAAACATAAGACTACCCTAGACGCATCTTCGGAAATAATAAATATAGACCCTAGGCACGATTATCGGCCGGATAGATTAGCCTATGAAATATATGGACAAGATTTTTGGTATCCAGCAATATTAATTGCAAATAATATGGGAAGTATGCTTCAATTTAAGGCAGATGTTTTAAATTTTAAATGTAAAATTCCAAATATAGAAGTAGTTCAACAGATTATAAATATTGCACCAGATAGTCCAAAATTAAGCCCAGATAGTAAATTTATACCATTTACCAATTAACGAATAAGGAAAATAAATGCAACCAAGATTACAAAATATAAAGAAAAATGCAGGAGCTTTAGTTATAGATCTAAGCCCTGAAGAAAATAAAGAGTTTACTGATAAACTATTTACCGCTTTGCGTAAATTTGGAACAAGTAAAAAGACAAGAGCAGTTCATAAAATTGTAAAAAATAATTTAGTTTCTTTAGCTGTATTAGGTGGGGAAGCTTCTGAACTGCTTATAGCAGTTGGTAATAGAGGAACGACCTTAGCTGATATGGTTGTTAACTTAGTACATTACGATGATAGTGTTGGGTCTCAAGGAGCTGTTGTTAAAGCGATGCAGAAAATTGAATACACTAAAAAACTCCGGAAAGAAGAAACATTTGTAAACGATGCTAAATTGCATCAATCTGAAAAATTAAAAGAAAAAATAGATGAAGCTACTACTAAACTATTGGACTCATTAGATTATGTTAAACTTATTGATGGTCTATATTTTGGATGGTTATTATTTTTGTCGGAAATTGCCGTTAAGGAGGATCTAGCGGGTAAACCTAAAATTGTTACTACAGGGGCCGATATACTAGCTGATCTTATTAAAAATTTATATCGTAAAGTAAATTCATCAATGGAACCAGATGTTCATCAATTAATAGAAGCAATTTCAATATATTTTATTAAAGTTTATTTTTATGGCGAGAGCGCAAGTTATGCTTTAAATAGCCTAAAGAAGGCTTTTAGTGATGAAGTTATTAATGCCATTGAAAGATCAAAAGTAACTAAATTTAAAGAGTTTGGTGATATAGCTAATCTACTAAAAGAGACGGAATTAATGCCAATAACACCAGCCACCTTTGATTTACAAATGGAGAAAATGTTTGGGAAATTAGGATACAGAGAATATGTATCCGCATCTTTTATATCATATTTAACTTTTATGGCTAACCTAGCTCATCCAAATGGACTATTTAAAGATAGTTATACCGTTAACGATGAATTGCATCTCAGATTAGAAGAACTTCTTTTAAATGAACAGAAAAAAGTGGTTCTTAAAGAGAATAAACTATAAATATAAAGCTGGCTTAAGCCAGCTTTTCCTGTCCCTAATATTAAACAGGTATGCATCTAAACATTGCTCTATTGTAATCACAATAAATATATTATATAACTAGGCAGGACACGCCACAAAAAATACCACAAAAAATACTCAAGGAAAAATTAATGATAGAATTAGTTGAAGGTCGCAAACATCAGATTATTAAAAGAAGTGGTCTTTATCAGGAATATAATCCTGATAAAATGTATAAAGTTCTTTTATGGGCGTGTAATGATAATAAAGTTCTGGCCCAAGAACTTTTGCAAGATTTAGATATCAAAGTATTTGATAAAATATCAATATCAAAATTATTTGATCAGGTTATCGAAACAGCAGCAAATAAGATAAGTGAAATGTTTCCTATCTGGGATGATATTGCAAGAAATTTATTTTTACAAAAAACATATAAAGAGGTTTATAAAATTAAAAGATCAGAATATCCTGAGTATTCTGATGTTTTAAGTAAAGGTATTAAATTTAAAGTATATAACCCAAAAATTATAGAAAATTTTACACCTGAAGAAATAAAGGAACTAAGTGAATACATAGATTCTGATAGAGATAAATTATTTACTTTTGGTGGATTGAATTTATTTATGCAAAAGAATACTTTTAAATATACTAAAACCAGGATTCTGGAATTACCTCAACATGCTATGATGAGGGTAGCCATTCAATTACACTGTAATGATATTAATAGAATCCAAAAAATTAAAGAAAAATATGATTTAATAAGTTTACATAAAATAGTAATACCTACTCCAATGTATCTTAATTCCCTACGATTTATTTTTAATCCTACTAGTTGCGTTTTAATACAGCCAGATGATGATAGTGAGAGTATTTTAGATACAGCCAGATCGATGGCAATATATAGTAAAAATGGCTCAGGTTTAGGAGTTGATATTTCTAGATTAAGATCAGTCGGTTCTTTAATTGGTCAAGATGGAACCTCTTCAGGAGTAGTTCCTTTTGTAAAAGTTTTTGAAAGTATAGTTAGCGCTTGGAATCAAAAGTCTGCTCGGGTAGGTGCGGCTGCTATTTATTATCCTTGGTGGCATATGCAATCCCCTGAGATTATAATGCTAAAGGATGCTGGTGGTCAGGATTCAGAAAGAGCCAGGGCCCTTAAATATGCTATAAAATGGAATAACTATTTTACTAGAGCAGTTGCTGAAGAAAGAGATGTTTATTTATTCGATCCTAAGGAGACTCCAGAACTCCTAGAATTTGATGGGCTTAAATTTGAAAAAGCTTATTTAGAATATTGTGATAAAGCTGATAAGGGTGCGATTAAAAAACGCAAGATCTCAGCTCAGGAATTAGCATTTATGTATCTTAAAGTCTATGGTGAAACTGGAAATAATTACTGGTTTTCTTGTGATAACGTAAATAAGTTTAAAGTTGCTGCAGGCCATATAACACAATCAAATTTATGCTGTGAAATAACTTTAGCAAATAAACCTCTTCAAATGACAAAAACAAAATTAGTTAAAGATTTGGATACTAAACTTACAAAAGAAAAACGTGAATATACAGGTGAGATTGGGATATGCAATTTAACTAATATTAATCTTCTTGCATGGGATCTGATGTCAGATAACGAAAAAGATAATTCATCTTATAATATATTACTAGGTATGGATAATGCTATAGAATATGGGACGTATCCAGTAAAAGCAGGCGAAACTTTTAATAGATTACATCGGTCCCTTGGAATAGGAATGACCAATTATCATAATTGGATTGCCAGTCAAGGCGTTAATCTTTCGGATGACGTTGCGCTTGAATTAACTCATCAAATTTCTGAGAGCGTCTCTTGGTACTTGACTAAAAATAGTATAAGACTAGCAAAAGAGAAAGGGCGTTATAAATATTTTAAGGATAGTTTATGGTCCAAAGGGATATTTCAACATGAATTATATCAAGAGCATTTCGATTCAAATAATATTCCTTTAAATTTTGAGAATAGGATGGATTGGGAGAGTTTAAGGGGAGATATGGTTCAGTATGGTGTTAGATTTGAAAATCTAATGGCCACAGCGCCGGGTGCGACTTCTAGTTTAGCCCTTTCTTTTACCGAAGGATGTGAACCAATTAGATCTTTAAAGGTTAATAAAGAAGGAACATATACATTACCATTTTTAGCCCCAAATCTTCAGCAAAATAGACCCTACTACGAAATGTGCTGGGATATACCACAAACTAGACTATTGGAATTAGCTGCAGTAAGACAAAAATTTATAGATCAAAGTCAAAGTACCAACTTATATTTTAGTGAATTAACATCAGCTAAGGAATTATTTCTTTTAATAGCATACGCTGAAAAACTAGGAATCAAAACACTATATTATTTAAATACTAAAAAAGCAGGAGAGTCTGATGAAGAATGTACAAACTGTAGCGTCTAATAACATCAAAGGAAGAATGTGTAAAGCCATTTGTCTCGATAATAAACCCAAAGATTATAGTAAACTATTTTTTGGGGATTATGGAAATTTTCAAAGACTAGATCATATTTCATATGATGTCTTTAAACAACTCTCAGAAAATTCTGAGTCAAATACTTGGTTTACTAATGAGATAGATTATAGTAAAGATAAGAAGGGTTACGCCCGAATATCTGATAAAGAGAAGAGAATATTTCATTTAAATATTCTCTATCAAAATATTCTAGATTCTCTCGTACCAAATACATTTTCAATTCTAAGTGAATTATCAACTGATACTTATCTAAGTTATTTATATTCAAGAATAAATACAGAAGAGAATATTCATGCAATGACATATAGTTCTGGTCTTCTACAAGTATTTGGGGCTCAAGCTTCAAAAATGTTGGATCACGTATACCAAGACGATATTTTAAAACATAGGATGGATAATGAGATTAGAGATTCTAGGAATCTGATTGGTTTAGCGAATAAAGGTGAGATTAATGACGATCTTAAAAAGGCCCTTATTGTTAGTTTAGTTAGAACATATTTCCTAGAAGGGGTAAGATTTCCGGCTAGTTTTTTTATAACTTGGATTATTAATAAAAATAACTCTAATGCTATACAAGGATTTTCTCAAGCCTTAAAATTAATTCTATGGGATGAGCTTACTGTTCACGTTCCAACAGGACAAAATATTCTTAAAATTCTTATGAAAGATAAGTCCCAAGGGTTTGAGCATTTATCTGATTTTATTAAAGATACTATAAAAGATATTTCTACAGAGGTATTTGCTTCGGAAATGATCTGGATGGAATATCTTTTTAAAGATGGGGAAATTCCAGGTGCCAACATTGGAATAATGGAACATTTTATTCAATATCAGATAGATTTTCGACTTAAAGTTTTAGGGATGGAACCTGTATATAATGTTGAAAAGTCTGACTCGATTGATTGGTTTAATGATTATAGGAATTTAAATAAAACTCAAATAGCATTACAGGAAGCGGATAATACAAATTATCAGAAAGGGTCATTAAAAAATGACCTCGAAGATTTAAAAAATAATTCAGATTTATCTAAATATATTTATAATATGTGTCCGATATAAATTAATGCCTAATCGACAAAAAAGAAAGATTGAGTTTATAAAGCGAGCTCAAGAAATTCATAATACTAAATATGATTATTCACAGGTTGACTATATAAATTCTAATACAAAAATTAAGATATTGTGCCCAGTGCATGGTATCTTCGAACAGAGACCTAACGGACATATAAGTCGAAAAAATGGATGTCCTCAATGTTCAATTAAAAAAAGATCTAGGGCTAAGAGAATTTCAACCGATAAATTTTTTAAGAGGGTGAATCTTATCCATAATAATAAATATGATTATTCTAAATCAGACTATTTAAATATGACCACTAAAATAAAAATAGGATGTTCATTACATGGTGATTTTTTAAAATCGCCATCTGAACATATATATCAAAAACAGGGATGTCCTAAATGTTCATTTAGTACTAGGAGTAGTAGAAAGAAAATTTCTACTGCTGAATTCAGTAAAAAAGCTAATCATATTCATCGTGGTAAATATGATTACTCTAAAATAAATTTTAATTCGTCATTAGTGCGCGATAAAATATTAATAATATGCCCAGAACATGGTGAATTTTGCCAAAAAGGGAATGATCATTTGCGAGGGCATGGTTGTCCCCGATGTACCAACTGGTATTATATAAAAGATACTCCTACTATATTATACTATATAAAATATAAAAACTTATATAAAATAGGAATTACCACGAAATCACTTAATGAACGTTTTGGAGTAATGTACTCCAAAATAGACATAATAAAAATATTTGAATATCCGACGGGACAAGAGGCCTATAATGAGGAGCAGCTTATCTTATCTAAATACCGTTCATCTAGCACAATATGCAAAGATTTTTTAAGTATTGGTGGGTCAACCGAATTTTTTACAGAGGATATTTTAAGATTAATAAATACCTCAGAAACAACATAAAGGAAAATAAAAAATGTTATCAAAAAAAGAAAGAAGGCTGCTGAAGGCAGCCAAAAAGATTGAAAAAGCTACCAAAAAATATTTGTCGGAGCTAACTAAGGTTGATAAAATAATGCAAAAAACTAATAGACAACTAGTCAGTTGTTATGATCTCGAAGATAGATATTTTAAACATATGACTAATATTGCGAGAACTAGTATTAATCTAGAGTTATTATATTCTAAGTTAAAAGGAGAGTTACTTCCTACGGATGATTTAGGAGATATACTATGATAGACTTTAGTCCTAAACCAACAATGCCTAATTATCTTGAATATTGTGACCTTTTAGATAACTATAGTTATCCTGAACTACTAAGGGCCTATAATGCTCTCAGTAGTTCTGAAAAGCAGGATATACTTTATGCTGAAGAAAGCGCATTATTAATTTTCTTAATAGATACTAAAAAACAGGAGCAGCTCTATCTTTACTTCGAAGATATGAGGGAGGCCTTTTCTAACAATAATCTGGAATCATAAATGGAGACTCAATTGATAAGTCCGGATTATATTTATACAATAGCCGTTTTATTTTATACCTATACCATGATTCCAGAACCGCAAAGAATACTTAGCTATATTATAGCAAGTACTAAAATTAATCTTTGTAATCTAAAAAATGTCTTTAAAAATAATTATTAGGTTACCCTTCGACGGAAGTAAAACTTGATTCTCTTGTATGTCCTTTGTGGTTAAAGATCATACGTCCTTTGTAATAGATGCATTCGTAAGAATGTATCTATTTTTTGTGTCTTGAAAAAAAGATAACAATAAAAAACAGAGGGTGGTCCTATTGGACCTCTTCTGTTTTTTCGACGAGTTCTCCTCTTATTACGAGACCCTTAATATATTTATCTAATATTAATGATGATGTTGCCGCAGCGGGCATATCTTCAGGATATTCGATTCGAACGATATTCGTTTTTTCAAATATCTCAGATGTATCAGTATCATAAATATTATAGGTTATAATTGCCGGTATGGACTGATAACCATCGACTGATGATTCAGGCATTAACTCCGAAAGAGTTTCAATATTATCATGTAATGTTTTTTTTGAATCTGCTAACTTTCTTAGTTTGGTTTTCTTTTTTAAATAATTAGACAGCCAAATTATTACGGCAGCAAACCCGGCAACTACAATTACGCCTTCGGGTGTAATTTGAGGACCGCCTATAAAGCTAAAAATACCTATGGTACCTGCGGATACTACTAGAAGTTCACCGACCTTAAAAATGGTTAATAAAATTAACCATTGAAATCTTGTGCTATTATTCATTATTGTATTCATTTAAATTCCTTTATATATTTTTCTATAAATAAATTATATTTTGGATATAATGCGTAAAAATCATCCAAATTAATATTATTTTTTTTAGCGTATTCCACTAAAATATTACAGTATTTGGGTATTGCTTCGAAATATCTCTTAGCTAACCATATTGGCTCCGAGCGTGTGCAATTTCTTTTTATATAACTAAAAATTAAATCCTTTTTAAATAGTACAGAAGAAATCTCTACCTTTAATTCCATATCTATTAATGCTATTAAACTCGAGATATAACTTACTCTCGTGACTGTCTCTGAATCGTATTTTTGTAAGGCATCTATTAATGTACCTTTATATCGATTGCGTATGAATTCAAAAGTATCTGGTTCAGCACACTTTTTTTGTCTATACCACCATGATGGTTGTCCAACCATTATTGATATTTCACTGCTATTAGGTTCAAAACCGAAAACTCTTGACTTTGATAATTCAGATTTATCATCCTTAAACGATATATTATCTATCATGTAGGCCAAATCCGACAAATCCTCACCGTCAATGATAGTCGTTGATATATTTGTCATCTAAACCTCCTCTAATTTTTTTAAGTTCATCTATATAATTATCGATATTCACCACTAATTCCCCTTTTGGCACCTTTTCATCATACTTAAATATATCATGTCGTATTAATGCATTTTGCTCTGCTTTATGTAGAATATCTAAAGGACTTTGCCATTCCTTAAAATTAAGACAATAATTAAAGTTTTTTTTAAGATATGTATAAAATTTATTAAACATTATTATTTGGGCCTCCTCAATAATAATTATAAGTTGAGATGCCTCATATTTCTTACATAAATATTCCCCTAATATTTTATGATATGTTGATGGAACCATACTCCATTTTTCCGATGACCTCTTCCAAATATAATTAAATAATAAGGGATTATTTTTGGACATTATCCCAAAAAATGTAGGTTTCTTATTTAATTCACGGGCAGCAGAATAACTAGTACATTCTTCAATAAATCCAAAATTACCTCCAACGTATGATTCGACAATAGGGTCTAATTGAGCCATATCTTCTCCTTTAATTTTTTTAATCTCATTGTATACTCATTCATATCTAAACCTATTTTTATCCCATAGTTTATACATTCTTGGGTATAACCTAAAATAGATTTATATGCGTGTAAAAAAACAAATGCTACTTCTGAAGTATAACATTTACTTTTAACACCTTTAAATAACGAATCCCCTTTAAATAATACTATGGAGACTTGACTTGGTTTAATAATACCATCTATCAAAGACATAACCTCCCCTAATAGTGCCAGCATTTTACTGCAATTATATTGATATAGATATATTCCTGATACTAAATTTATCTGATTTAAATAGCATATCTGGTAAATAAAATTGTAGGTTGGTCGTTGTTGACTTTTTAACATAGTAAGCCACTTGCGATTATGACCGGTCATAATCGATATATCTTCCGAAGATAGACCGCACCCCAAATGAATTTCTTTTTGAGAAATATCCTTTAGGGATGCCTTATTCTGATGATTAAAAACTAGTTCTAAATCATTATTTGGAATATTTGGTTTGAGAAGTTCGTCTATAAACTCCTCTATTTCATTTTGCATTCTTTCTCCTCTACAAGTTTTATTTTTAAAGAGATGTGCTTTTTATACCACTTTGTCGCGCTCGCGATGGTAGGAAAGAAATACTCACTCTTCTTTCTGGTAGATGACACCCACCTCACCCTATTATCATTAATAGTAATAGTGTGAGATTTTTTTAGGGTTGGTGTTCCTCTAAATATCATTTTTTTACCGTCTGCTTTTTCCCATAACTCTAAGGAACATTCCTTAGTAAGAAGCCTTTCAAGCTTCTTAATCTCGTGTGTATTTGGACTTGCGTCCATACATACCCTTGTCGAGTTGAGGTGGAGTATCTTTAATTCGATAAGAAGTTTATCCACAATCTTCTTATTGAAGGAAGTATTATATCTCTTTCCTGTTTGAATCTTGTTATATATATCGAGTGCACATAGGAGTTCTTTTACTTCATAAAGATGTAATCTTGCTCCTCTATGTTTTAATGTTAAATTATCCTTGATAGGTTCCACCCCGCCAATTTTATTAACTATAGCACTTATAATATAAGATACCGAGGTCGCGACTTTTTCGCGGCTTGCTCCTGACTGATGCGCATATTGTGCTAGTTGGGATCTTGTTAATAGCATACACTACCTCCCTTATTGACAAAGGCTTCTTCGTCGAGGATTATCCCCTCTTTTGTAAGAACGGCGCCCCAAAAATTACGTGGATGTTTTTTTCCACTAAACTCCGGAGAATCAGCATACTTTTCATCCCATAAAATATAATACTTTAAAATACACCTATATTTAATATTAATGGATAGATTTATGAAGTTAAAACTACTTCTATATAAAATCATTTTTTGCCCTGTTTTACCTAATTGGCTTTCTGTTGGAACACCGACTTTTTGGATAAGGCTAATATCAGCCTTATCATTTTTAGTATTATCCTTAAACCCAGTTTTAAATGGGTTCTGAATAATATTTCTAAGTTGTTTATTAGATAAATAACCATATTTCATTTTATCTCCTTCTAAAAGATATAGGGTGACCCCCGTGGTATATACTTATTCATTATATGAATACCATAAATAGAGATTGAGCTCTAGGCTCCAGGTTATCAATTGATCGATAGCCTCTCTAATATTATATATTTATAGTTTCAAGAAGTGATTCTAAAGTATAATAAACAAAGAACTATAAAGAAAATAATGCCAAAAGGAATGCCATGAAAGATATATCACATAGTGTTGATAAAAAAATAGGTTATTTGATTGAAGAAGCTCTTAAAATTAAAACCAAAAAGAGATTAAAGAATGCAGGTATAGCTGGATTGGGTGGGTTAGTTGGTGCTGGGCTTGATATGTATTTAAATGGTAACTATCATGCTTCTGAATATCTAAGGCCTATAGCGGCGTGGACTGCTGGTGGGGCCTTAAGTGGAGTTCTCCAAGACGCTGAAGATGAAGATGAAGATAAAGAGGCCGAAGAGGCCAAAGAGGCCAAAGACAAAAAATAACAAAGAATTATATATATAACACAAAGGATAAATATATGAAAAGAAATCCATTATACGTTTTTGAAAACGTGAATTCGGTTGGGATTAATACCATACCCCTAAAAGCTATGATTCAAATTAATGATATGGATGGTGCTGGGCATCCAGTTACCGTTCAATTAATAGATAAAACTGATTTAGAATCTAGCACGACCATTGGTGAATTTTTAGCTACACCAGATAAATATAATATATCTGGAGATAGTGTATTTATTCATGATGACCAAATAGGTGTTCCTGGTGGGGTAGCTGCTTTAGATGCCAATGGAAAAGTTCCTGGTCAAAATTTACCATCTTTATCGAGTACAAATGTCCACGTAGTAAATTCCGAGAATGCGATGATTGCTTTGAATGCTTCTGAAGGTGATCAAGCCGTTAGATTAGACGCAGCTAAAAGTTTTATTAAGGTTGACAACTATGTAGGCCAGCTCGCAAGTTGGGTAGAATTATCTAATATTGGGACAGGGCCTGTCCAAGCAGTTAATGGTAAATCTGGAAATATAACATTAACAACTCTAGATATAACTGAAGACACAAATCTATATTATACGGATACCAGAGTAGACAATAGAATTTTAGCTAAAATTGATGATAATAGTGGTTTGGGTTCTTTGGATATGTTATGGTCTAGTAATAAAACAGCTCTCGAAATTCAAACATTAACTTTTGATGATACTGTTATTAATGGGAGAATTCAATCAATTGAAAATGATTACGCCAGAGTAATTGCTGATAATAATTTCCTAGGTTTAAATGTCTTTCAACAAGGCATCAATATTAATGGAGATGTTAATATTTATAAGTCTCTAGTTGCTGTTGAAGGGGTTTATGTTGGTGTTTCTACTACAGGGGCAATGATTGGTAACTCTGTTATTCAATTAAATAATGCTCATCCTACTAAACCGCAAGTTTATATTTATCTTGATAATACCGATGATGTCCTAAAAATTGACGATTCGACGGGTAATGGAAATACATTATATCATAGTGGAAATTTAGATCCTTCTCTTAAAGTAGATGTTACTGATGGTGTAGCTAAAGGGACCTTAGAAATTATTAAAGGTGGAAATGGTAATACAGCTGCTCTTACTATAAAGGGAACTACTGGGCAAGATACTGATTTAAAAGGGGTCTTCCAAGCAGGCGATCTATATTTTACAGATACAGCTAATGGTGATAAATATGGTATTAAAGTAGATAATACTTTAAAAACAATTGACTTCAAAGTCAATGAGGTAACTTCTTTAACCCTAGAGAAAAATATCGCACCTATGACTCAACACGCTCCTACTAATATTAATCATTTAACTCGTAAGGATTATGTTGATACTAAATTATCTTCTGAAAATGGTTTAGCAACCGGAGTTCTTGAATTATCTGAAAACCCAGCTCAAGTTGCGAAATTCATAGTTAAGAAAACAACAGCTAATGACTCTACAGTAATTCAGCCTGGTAGTGTATTAATGTATGATTCAATCAATAAGTATTCAATTAAAACAGATGAACTTAATAACCAATTAGATCTTAAAATAAATGATATTACCTCTATGAGTTTAAGTGAAGGTGTTGCTCCTACTACACAATATACCCCTTTAGCAGTTAATAGTTTAACTCGTAAGGATTATGTTGATAATAAATTTATGGGTATAGTAATGCTTGGTGATAATACCAATGTGTCAGGTCTTGAAATTAAGGCGGCCGATGCTTTAAATTCTAAAATTGTTAGTAAAGATTCTACTGGAACACAACGGTGGGCTGTAGGTCAATTAGTAGATGCTGATCCTAAATTTACTATTGAAAATAATGATAGCATTGATATAAAAATGCCTTCAGGGAAAGCATTAACCGCCACCGTAGGAATAAGAACTGGATTCATTCCTACAGTCCAGGATCCTGATCTAGGTGCAGGCGAAACATGGCAAGATGGTGATGTGTTAATATATGACGCGACTTTAGGTCAATTCATAGCAAAACCATATGCACCTTCAGTAGGAGCTACTTCAGAGCGACCTGTTCAACCAACAGCAGGAACCTTCTTTTTCGATTTAGTTTTAGATTTACCTATATGGTATGCTGGTGGTTCTCCAGGCTGGATAGACGCCACAGGAACAACAGTTTAATAAATGAGAGACCTACCCAAGGTCTCTCATTTTTCATGTGCTTAAAAAATTATAAAAAATCATATTGGGGATAAATGCAACAAAGAGATATAAAGATAAGCCTATAGGCACAAAGGATAAATATATGAAAAGAAATCCATTATACGTTTTTAAAGATTTAGATTCTAAAGGAATTTATGATGTTCCAGTTGAATCAACAATCCAATTAAATGATATAGATCCGGATAACAATATTTTAGCACCTAGAATATTGCAAATTATAGATAAATCAGGATTCTTCCCTCAAATGACTATAGGGCAGATGATAACAGATTTTCCAAACGGATTTATTGACTTAACAACATCTACCGAAATTCCGTCTGAACTTGAAAAAATAAAAAATACATCAGGGGATTATGCCTGGAGAATCCTGGGTAGGGATAAAACTCAATACGCCGATCCAGGGACAGGCTCTTTTGATTTCAGTAAAGTTGGTAATTTTATAGATCCAATTAGCCCTTATGGAGCAAAAGGAGATTATGCTTTTGCCGCAGGATATAGAACTCAGGCAACTGGGGCTTATTCACACGCTGAAGGTTTTAACACAACTGCTTTAGGGTCTTATAGCCAATCTTGGGGTTCTTGGAATATAGGAAAACCTGATTCCATTCTGGAAATAGGTATAGGCACAAGTCAATACGATAAAAGAAATGCATTTGAAATAAATAATCAGGGGGTAGTTCTTGCTCCCGAGATGACCATCCAGGAAATTAATACTGCTGGGATAACTGCATTAGTAACCAAAGAATACATGGATTATACTACAGATAATAAATACGATAAGATTGGCGGTATCATATCTGGGGATGTTACTATAAATGGAACTAATCCTGGAACAATACCAAGTCTAATTAATAAAGGGATATCCACTTTTGAAAAAGTGGCTATCTTTAAGGAGGGAGTACTAACCAAATTAAATGGGATAACCTCTGATCTATTATTCGAGGATACAAGTTTAATTTTACCGAAAATTGCTTGGGACTCCTCTCTTAAAGATTTTTTTATTGACACCGATATATTACAAGCTCAGAAATTATGGCATGCCGGGAGTGATGGGATAGACTCTGGACTTGACGCCGATTTACTTCGGGGTATACCAGGAGATCAGTATGCAACCTTAGTATATACTGATAATGGTCTCGATAATAAATATGATAAACTAGGTGGTATTATATCAGGAGACGTTACTATTTTTGGGGATTTGGATGTGTCTCAAGTAAGTACCTTAAATAGTCTTAAAGTAACACAAACTACTGAAACTACCGGTTTATTAACAGCTACCGGTAATATTCAAATAGATTCAGATTTATATGTTACAGGGAATACTTATATACCAACCATAAATTCGGATATAGTCTTTACAAATAATACTATTTTTAATTCCTTAAATACCTTTAATGGTGAAACAACTATTAATAATAAGATTTTAATTAAACCAACAGTTAATAGAAATTCTTTAATCTATTTTGAGGACTATAATCAGACGACACCATTACCTACCTTTTATTGGAATTCAGATCAAGATGATTTTTATATGATGGGTTTAGATCAAATTGGGAATCGTATTTGGCATGATGGTAACATGCCTGCTTCGAGTGTCGTTCATAATTTTGATGATTTATCTGATACTCCCGCTGCTAAGGTGGCCGGATCTTTCCCTAAAGTAAATACAACAGCTACAGGTTTTGATTATTATAATATTGATCAAGATCTAATAGATGCAAACACTAATGCGGTCTGGGGAAATATAACTGGTTCATTAAATAACCAGATAGACCTTTCAATAGCGCTGGATTCCAAATATAACGCCGGAGGTGGTACCATTGCAGGTAATGTCACGGTTACTGGGAATACAGTAGTATACACTAATTTACCAACAACTGATCCAGGTCAACCAGGCCAATTATGG
>Ga0256840_1001089_pt1 | contig 26264 bp, 10 predicted proteins | sample 355202metaG_FD_185969 | JGI IMG/M metagenome (GOLD analysis project Ga0256840, IMG submission 185969) | Hydrothermal vent microbial communities from Mid Atlantic Ridge, Atlantic Ocean - 355-202 | ecosystem: Environmental > Aquatic > Marine > Hydrothermal vents | place: Atlantic Ocean: Mid... | reverse complement strand
ATTTAACTAAAACTTCGGGTAAAAGTAATTCTAAAATTGGTAATAAATCAATACTTGACATCTGCTTTTTTTTAAGAAACAAATATCAAACTATTTTTAAAACTCCACAAGTTTTGTACTTGATCCTAGTATTGGTTCAAAAAAGTCTTTTAACTCTTTTTCTTTTAAGATATCATTAGGCATACCCCCCAATTTATTAATTTCTTCCCAAAACTCTTTTGATGGTAATTGATTTGTTTTTCTGTCTTTTAAAATAGATGGTGCTACTCGTCCTGAAACTATTAATTTCATAGGTTTATGAATCTTCAATCCTTCTAACTTTTGACAAACTAAATACCCTATTAAAGCACCCATACTATGTCCATATATAATATATTCTGAATCAATTTTTTTTTCAATTAGTTTATTAATAACATCATCAACAATTTCTAGTGTGCTTTCTAAAAATTTTTCTTGAAAACGTTGTCCTCTTCCCGGGTATTCAATTACATCTAATGAAATACTATTTTTTATAAGTTCTTTTGTTAAAAGATTAAATGAATACTTATTTCCTCCTGCAAAAGGTAAAGCAATTATCTTCATAGTGTTATTTTTTTGAACATTAAAACCTGTAATTTATACCCAAAAATAAATAAAATAGAAATATTGAGGACATTAAAAATTATAAATATTATAGGGACAAATAGTTTTGATATCCCGAAGTTTTCAAATACATTGTCAAAGTAAAATATATTTTCCATTCTAATAAAAAAAAGAATACTAAAAACGATTAGTTCAAGTATTAGAATTTTGATAAATACTTTTTTATGATTAATAAAAAAAGCAGCCGTAAAACCAATAACAATAATTGAGATTAATACCCATTCATATTGTTTAAAAATAAGTTGCGGAATCATTGCAATTATAAAAAGTATGTTTTTTAATAAAGTTTTCATTTTATTCAAAAATTATTGTTGATTTAATATTTTTAAGTTTTTTTGAATTATCTTCAAATTGAGTCTCAGTATATAATCCTTTTTTCCATTTCATCAATTGATCACTATAATTAATTGAATTTATCCTTCCACTTTGTCCACCTGCCATAATTGTATATCCTTTTATTTTATTTTTATTTATTTCATAAATAGATCTAAAAACAGGCCTTGTACTAGCATTCATATTTATCGTATTCTTATTTCCTCCAACACCGTAAATACTTTCGCCAAAACCTGGTAAAAATGAAATATTATTAATATAAAATTTACTTTTTATTTTATATTTTTTATTTTGTTTGTTGTATTGAAATTTTAATATCGAATCCGTTCTTTTAAAAATATTTTTAACGATTTCTTGTTTGGTTACGTTTTGTGGGTATGTAAAATCACTTTGATTTAAATATTTTATAAATATTTTAAAGGAAAGTGTTTGTTTAATTTTTAATTGGTTGTTAGCATAGTTTTTTGCTTCTTTTATCACACTCTCTCTAAATATCTCATAGACTAGTGCTTGATGACTTTCTGCTGTCATTAACCCATTCCAGTTTACTAAAGTTTTCTTAATATATGTATATTCTTTTGGAAGGGTATAATTATCAATTAATTTTTTATATTGTTCAAATGATAAATCAACTTGATCTGTTTGCATTTGCATCATTGATTCCATATTCCATTTACTTTCTTTTTCTAATAAATTTGATATTCTATTTACTCTAAAATCATCTTTATGCCAATGAGCACCGAAATAATATTCATTCTGTATTGGCTGTTGATTAGCAGAAAACAGATAGTTTTTATTTGGATTATCCGTATACCATAAAGTATCTATAAATTTAGAATTTATAGGTTTTTTAGTGCCATCTAAAATCCCTCCTTCATATTTGTCGTATCTCATGGGTAATTTTCCTGCACATACAATTCCAATGGTATCGTTAATATCTGAATAAATAAAATTTTGAGGTGGGTAGTCATATATTTCTAAAGCTTTTTTAAACGAATACCAATTTTGACTTTGCATCATATTGTATAAAGCTTTTATGGAGTATGTTTTATCTGAAGGATACCATTTTTGAGCATAATATAAACTATCTTCCTTAATTACTTTTCCATGAACTGTTCTTTTTTGAAAAAAAGTTTTATTCCCTTTTCCTCGTACATTAATTGTATATTTTTTTTGTTGAAAAGGAATCCAACTTCCTTTATATAAATATAAACTATCCCTTTTAACGTTTAATAAATATCTGTCTGTAAGATCCCATTCGCCATTGGTAATTCCCCAAGCAACCTTATCATTGTGTCCACTAACGATTAAAGGAATTCCAGGAATAGAATAACCATATAATTTTTGAACATCGCTAGACAAATGTACTTCATAAAAAGCACTTGGAAGTGTAAGGAACATATGTGGATCGTTTACTAAAATAGAACTATTATTCTCCGTTTTATTACTATTTACTGCCCAATTATTACTTCCGATATCTTTATTAAATTTAATATCGTGTATTTTTTTATTAATTGCTACTTTTTTATATTCCTTTTTTATAGCATTATTATTTTTTATTATATTTGGTAATATTGTATTTAAATTCTTTGGATTTCTAGGATAAAATTCTTTTAAAACTTGTTCGGATAATTTATTTAGAATTTCTTGTTGTTGTATATGATAATCAAAATAAGCCAAATTACCACTCATATACCAAGTTATTAATAAACAGTATTCTGGTTTCCATGCTCTTGGCTCAAGGTTAAAAATTTTATATAAAGGATCATTAAGTTCGTTATTTTTAAGATACGAATTTACACCTTCTGAATAAGAGACTAAGTATTTATAAAGTTCTAAGTCTGTTTTTTTAAACTCTTCTAATAATTCTTTTGATTTTCTATTAAACTCATAAGGTTTCCAAACTTTATCTGAAGAGAAAGTTTGTTCTCCTAAAATTTCAGATAATTCACCTAGTACCGTTCTTGAAATTAATTCCATTTGGAAAAAACGATCTTTAGCATGCATATATCCCAAACCATACGCCAATTCATTTTTTGTATCCGAATAAATATGTGGTATTCCTAAATTGTCTATTAGAATCTTTAATTGATGATTATTTGAAATTCTTATATCTCTATTTTTTTCTATTGGAATAGATAATAATCCTGATTTATAGGTTAATAATTCGCCAATATTATTTATCGGAAAGTATTTATAATTTGTTATAAATATCCATAATAAGCATAAGAGTAATACAATACTTGTTTTTAGGATTTTCATTATTTTTAATTTATAAAACTAATTTACTACTAGTTGATTTGTTAATTAATTGACCATCTTCCATTCTGAATAAACGATCTGCTTCATTATAATATTTATCATCATGAGTTATTGCAATTATCGTTTTATTTTCCTCTTTTACAATTTTATGGAGAATTTCAGTATAGAATTTTTTTCTAAAATACGGGTCTTGATCCGCAGCCCATTCATCCAAAATTAAAATTGGACGATTTTCTAAAATTGTACTTATTAAAGCCAACCTTTTTCGTTGCCCCATAGACAAGTCTATTGTTGAAAATCTATTTCCTTTAACCGATACCTTTTTCTCTAATTCAAATACTTTTAAATAATATGCTGCTTTTTTTAAATCAATATTATTTATTCCGTAAAATTCATCAAATAGATGAAAATCACTAAATATAGGTGAGAATAATTTTTTTACTTGATTTACTTCTTTAGTGGGAATTAATTTGTTATCGATTAACACTTCTCCTGCATCTATATTGTAAAGGTTTAATAGCGAATTTATAAATGTTGTTTTTCCTGAACCATTTCCTCCATAGATAAATATTATTTCATTTCTACATATTTTAAGATTAATTGGACCAATCGAGAAACTACCTTTATCAAACGAAAAAGTATAATTTTTAAATTCAATATTTTTAAAATTATGAAAGTTGTTTTTTTGACTAGTATCAATTTTCAGATTCATATCTAATTGATGCAGATCTTTTTTTAACTTTGTCAATTTTTTATATGAGATTTTAGCTCTACTCAATGCAGGGATTGTTGCCATAACAGTTACAATTGGACCAAGTAAATATAATAAGATAAATACAAAGCTTATCATTATATTTAATTCTACACCTAATTGATTTACAGAATTTATCAGAATAAATGCAATAACTCCATAGAATAATATTTGACTTATTAATTGACTATTTAAAAAATTTATATATGCTTTTATGTTATTTAATTTTCCTTTATCTACAATTGGTATTATTTTTTTATAAATATCTTCTCCTTTCGCCGGATTCACATTTATTTCTTTAACCCCATTTAAAATACTATTAAAAAAACCCATAAAATCTTGTTCAAGTTCTCTTACAATCATAAACTGCCTATTGCCTATTTTTGCAATTATTAAATAAATAATGATTCCTATACTAATTATAATCATACTGTAGACGAATAAAATATCAGATAAAAATAACATGTATATTAACGAAGTTATAATAAGAATAATGGAAGAAATAAAATCTATTATTAATAAAGATGCGTAAGTAATATTGTTTACATCTGATGTTAGAGTTGAATATACTTCATCTTTATATTCTACCACCTTCTGAAAAGATGCCTTAAGTACTAATTGAATAATATCTTTTCGATTACTCCAAAATATTTCTTGTGATAGATTGATAATACCTTCAGATAAAAGTCTTCTACTAATAAAAAATAACATAATGATAATACTAAATATTAATGAGAAGTTATTTTCTTTTGGGAACCTAGAAGATATTGATAATTCTATAACTTTATTTATGTATATTATAAATAAAAATCCTGATAGTCCTGAAAGAATAGCTAATATTGAATAACCTAGCAATTGTTTTATTGAAACTAATTTTCCATTCATAATTATTTTTTTAATATCAAAATCTAATTTTTATTTCTCTAATTTTACTTTAATTGTATCATCATATTTTCCGTTCAATAAGGAAATTGCCTTTATAAAATTCTCATGATTCCATTCAAAAAATATAATAATTGTTCCCTTTCAAATTGTTTAATTAATTGGGTTATACACTTAAGAAATATAATTTTAATCTTGGTTCAACTGATTTTAAGTTAGTTATGCAAAATTACCTTAAATATTAAAAGATTTAATCAAAATTTTTACTGATTTTTAAACTAAAAAATAATCTAACTCATTGATTAATAGTAATAAAATAACAGAAACTAAATTAATTTTAGTACATGGCAAAAATCGTCAACTATTTTAAAGTTATCAAGTCGAGCGAAGTCGATACCTTATTTTATTAATGTTTTCTATACAAATAACCTCCCGACTACGCTCAAGGAGGCATTCTACTAATATTTTAACTCACTGATTTAAAATTAATTAAAAAATTTACACATTTTTTTTCATATACTAAAATCAGTAATAATAACATTCTTTATTAGAATAAATATCTCATTACTCTTTTTAAGGGATGTTATATAAATATTCCTATTTACATAGTAAATTCATTATTAATTTTCACTTTTCTGAATGTCAATGAAATTCTTACTTTCCGTTTTAGTTTTTCATTATTAAACTTGTCAAATTTCGTTTTTTTAAATGAGTGAGTCCATTGATAACGTGATTCTCCTGATAAAACTAATAAACTTCTGGGTTCCAAAAATATTTTAACTTTTTGTTTTAATATTTTTCAGAACCATAACTCTGCCCGACATTAGACTTAGAGAAATTATTGTATCACCAAAACAAGCAGGTTCATCTATATGTGCGCCAAGACCTTGATTGGAATGATATTTGTTTACTAATAATTGATCCATTTCATCTTTTGTTAATAAATCTAACTTAAATTTATTAACTAATTCATATCCCCATACAGGTAACTCTCCTTTATATTTTGGTTTAGCTTCGAGTCTATCATCATGTAAAAAATTCCAACCATGATGTTGAACATCCCTTCCAAGATCTTTTATCCATTCGCTTTTATTAATATTATCTAATAATTTATTTTCAAATTCCTTAGTAATATAATCAGGAATATATTTTAATCCAATTACCTTATTAGCAGATTCTATATTTGCATTCTTAAGACTTAGTATAGTTTTTTTTCGTTTAAAGATATATTTATATATTTCCATAATTCAATATTGTTTTAAGTGATGATGTTTAATGTTCCTCATGCAGTGATAACTATTACTAAGAAAGTTATCTTCATAGAGAACTTAATAAAATAGTAGGAATTCATTAATATTAAATTAAGTCAATTTGATAATTTCGTGAAATAACATCACTAATTGTTTGTGTTAAAATTAGTTTTCCTTTATTCTTTTCTATAACTTTAATAGAACCAATATTAGTTTCGTTTACACTAAGCAATACCGACTTTAGATTTAATTCTTGAGCTTTAATTAATCCTTGCTTTAGAATCTCTGTCGCATAACCTTTTTTTCTAAAACTTGGCCTAACTGCAAATCCAATATGTCCACCATCTAATTCTAAATATGCAGACAATGAATGTCTTAAATTTAAAAAACCAACAATGTCATCGTTCTTATTCATAAAATAGAATGTTGAATTCGGGGCAAAATTATCTGCTAAATTAACTCCTAAGTAATTTTCTTCTAGTCTATTAAGTAGCAGATCAAAATCTGTAAGTTCATAACCTATTTTAAAACCATCAATACTTTCATTATGAGAATGAAAATCATTTAACATGTCATAATATTCCTTCTCTCTATTTTTAGTGAGTTTAATTAGTTTTAATTTTCTTCTCATATTAGACTGTTTTAACGGTATTTTATTTGCAATTTCTTCAATTGTTAATTTTTCAATATAATTACCTAAAGTACTATATGTAACATCAAATTTTAATGACATTTTTGAAGACAACTCTATCAGTGTAATTGAATTCCCTCCAAGGTCAAAAAAATTGCTGTTTACTAATATATTATCCGTTTTAAAAATTTCTTTCCAAATTTCAAGTAACCACCTTTCCTTTTCATTTTTAGGTTTAATATTATTCTGTGCATTATTATCTATTTCTAGACTGCTTTCTCTTTCTAGATCCCTTAATTTATTATAGTTAATTTTTCCATTTGTTGATAATGGAAATTCATCTAAAGTAATTATTTTTGTTGGAATCATATAGCTAGGAATTAATTTTTCTAAAGACAAATAAATTTTTTTTATGTTAATGTTATCTACATTTTTAGATTTTATATATGCTATCAAATTTGTTTTATTTTCTTCATTTAATACTACTGCAGCTTGGTTTACATTTTCGTTTTTACAGAGTGCTTCTTCAATTTCTTCAATTTCCACTCTGTATCCGTTTATTTTTATTTGTGTATCTTTTCTTCCAATAAATTCAATCATATTGTCTTCACGAATTCTTCCTAAATCTCCTGTTTTATATATTAATTTACCATCTTCAAAAGGATCTTTAACAAAAACTTTTTTTGTTAATTCCTCATTATTTAAATATCCTGTTGAAAGTCCGGTACCACCAACATATATTTCACCTATTGCCCCTTTAGGAATTAACATTTTATCTTCATTTAAAATATATACCAATGAATTATTTATAACTTTGCCAATTGGTACGTTAGTATCAAATTTATTATTATTTAAGTTATTTGTTAATGAAAAAGTACAATTCTCTGTTGGGCCATACCCGTTAATTAAATCTAATTTAGGATATTTTTCAAGTAATAATTTTATTTTATTTGACGATAATGCTTCTCCTCCACAAATTAGTGTTGTAAGATTACTAAATAATTCAATTTTCATATCTATTAATTTATTTAACCAACTGCTTGTTAGCCACATAGTATTAATTTCATATTTTTTTATTGAATTATCTAATTTTATTGGATCTAGTAAACAGTTTTTTTCTAGTAAAACTAAAGTTCCTCCATTAAGTAATGTTCCATATATTTCAAATATAGATGCATCAAAAGAAAAAGACGCTGTCGATAAAATTGTAGTAGACGTATCTATGTTACAAAAACCATTATTAATAGCCAGTCTATTTATACTTTCATGTTTTATTTTAACGGCCTTAGGGCTCCCCGTAGTTCCTGATGTATAAATAATATACGCCAAATCATTTGGTTTGACTTCTATATCTAAATCATTACAAGCAATATTATTGATATCTTTATTAAACTCGTTAATTATGTTTTGAGTTATTATTAAATTTGTATTACTAATCCTCTTAATTTTCTCAATTCTTTTAACAGGAGAGTTATAGTCTACAGGTATAAACGCTTTTTTTAATTTCATAATTGCGATTTGTGATACCACACTCCATAATGAATCTTTTATTTGAATTATCACAAAATCGGTTTTTGCTAATTTCATTTTTTTTAATAAAAAATGTGCAAATTGATTAGATAAAATGTGTAAGTCATTATATGAAATATTGTAATCATCTCCTTTAACAGCAATTTTGTCAGGAAATTTTTCACACGTTTCATTGAATACATCTACTACAGATTTATCTTCATTAAAAAAAGTATTAGAACCTTTACTTAATAATAATTGTTCTTTCTTCTCATCTATGGTTAAACAGTTTATTAAATTTATAGGTTTATTAATATCATTTAATAAATTTATTATTAATTCTTTATAGTTTAAAATTAATCTATTTATAAAATTTTTATCAAATAAGTCTGGATTAAATTCTACAAGCATATTTAAGTTATCTCCAACCTCTTCGAATGAAAAGTCAATGTCCAAACGGCTTCGGACTTCACCAAATTCAATTACTTTGTTTATAATTTTATCTTTTACACTTGAAGAATTATGAGTACCTCTAAGTTCATTCTGTAAAGCGACTAAAATATTGACTAAAGGATTTCTACTTTGGTCTTTTTGTATTTTCAAATCATCAATTAGTCTGATAAAAGGATATTCAGCGTTATTATAAGCTTCAACAACAGTTTTTTTGACTTTGCTATACATAGAGAGAAAACTATCATTATCAGAAAATTCAGTTCTCATAGCCAATGTATTGCCATAAAACCCAACTTGATTTTCTAATTCTTTTAATGTTCTATTCGTAATTGGTGATCCTACTATTATATCTTTATTACCAGTATATTTATAAAAGAGAATTTTAAGGGTTGTTAAAATTCCAGTAAAAAAAGTACCTCCATTATTTGTACAGAAATCTTTCAATTTAAGGGTTAATTCTTCTGAAAAATTAAATTCCATTCTATACCCGTTAAAAGTTTTAATTAACGGTCTAGTTTTGGATAAAGGTAATTCAAAATGTGGAATATCACCTTTAAGTTTATTCATCCAATATTCTTTCATAGAAAGACTTTCTCTACTTTTAAGCATGTTAAGCTGATAATGTGTAAAATCTTTGTATTGTATGGCTAATTCTTTCTTTTGAGGTAATTCGTTATTTTTATAACTATTATAGTATTCCATTATATCATTAAATAAAACACCTAAAGACCAAGCATCACAAATAATGTGGTGTATATTAAAATATATAATTAAATGATTATCTGACATTTCAAACAATGAAATTCTAAATAAAGGGCCATTTTCTAAATCGAAATTTAAATATTGATTATTTGAAATAATTGCTTGAACTTTATTTTTTTGATCTTTTGATTTTTTGAAATCATAATATTCAATGTTATAATCTAACTCTTTTCTTTTTTTTATTATTTGTCTTGGTAAACCATTTTTATCTTCTTTAAAAATAGTTCTAAGAGTTTCATGTCTATCAATAACATCGTTAATTGCATGTGTGAAATTATCTAAACTATATTCATCATGTATAGAAGAACTTCCAAAGATATTATATGCAGCAGTTCCTCCTTCATATAGGTTACTCAAGATCCAAATTCTTTTTTGATGATCAGATATGTCATAACTCTTTTGTTCTATTGTTAAAGGAGTTATTGATAAAGTATTTATATCTCTCAAATAAGTTAAAATTTTTCCTTTATTTTCTTTTAATTCCATTAAAATATCTTCTGATATTTCACCATCATAATCAACCCTTAAGTTGTTATCCTCAGTTAATGTAACTAATATTTCTTTTTGATTTAAACTTTTAATTAAATGTGCAGTATCCATAGTACAGTTTTTTAAATTATGTTAACTTTCTTTGTTTTTTTTATAAATGGTATACCTTTAGTAGTTTCTTTCTTGACCTTATTATGATTATATTCGTCTTTTCCAGATACTAAAACACACCCATAATTTTCAAGAGAAACTTCTCCACCTAATTCTTTTACATTTTCTAAATTATCGTAAACTTTTACTTTTGTAGGAACATAGCGAGTAGCATACCCTAACCTCATTTGATCTGTAAAACCTTTATGAGAGTGAGAAGCATGCATTAAAGTTGACCAAAAAATTATAAATTCGCCAGCTTTCATCTCAAAAGACTTAGCTTTAGATTCATCTGGAGACCAATTTGGATCTATCTGAAAATCTCTATAATCATAACCAAAGAATGAACGGTTAGTTCCCTGTTTTTCTAAATTGTTTGTTTTTTCTGGATTAAATTCAGGAGTCTTAGTTTCGTCATAATGTTTTATTAAATGTGTACCTGGCATTAATTGAAGACAAGCAGTATCTTTTGTTGTATCTGTAAAAGCTGTCCAAACTGTTAAAGTTCCTCCAAAATCATCATCTTCAGGCCATTTTAATTGAGGTTCACCACTAGAAAACTCAAAAGTGTCAACTTGATGCCAATCTGTTCCATCATCATTAGGATATTTTGGAAAAAATTCGCTTCTCCAACAAAATATATCATCACCAAACATATCTGTAAGTTTGTCAACAATTTCTGCTTTACAAATATGTTCTGCTAAAAATTCATTATCAAGATGTCTATCATAATTTGAAATATTTGTAATAGAATCTAAGGCTAAATCACTATCATAAATAGTATCACTTCTATTTAAAAGCTTCAATCTTAATTTATTCCAAATTTCACCCATTTCTTCGGGGTCGTATAGTTTAAATGGACCTATATAACCGTTTTTTTTAAAATCTTCTAATTCTTGTTCTGTTAAGGAAAATTTTCTTTTGCTGTTTGTTAAATTCATGATATTATGTTTTTTTAAATTATTATATTATTTTCTTTTGTTTTTATAGAACTTGGTACTTTAATTAAATCACAACTTTTGGCTAATAATTTTATAGTTGGATTATTATATATTAAATCAATTTTTATGTTAATGTTCATATCATCTCTAATTCGATTACATAATTTTAATGCTTTTATAGAATCACCTCCAAAATCAAAAAAATTATCTTTTACACTTATTTTGTCATAACCAAAAATTTCTTTCCAGGCATCTACTAATATAGATTCTGTTTTAGTTTTAGATTCTTCAAATAATTCTGTTCCTTCTGGTCTTTTTATTTCTATTTGTTCATATTGTAACTTTTTATTTATATCAATTTGATCTAATTTGTTTGTCAATGTATTTTCAATATCTATATTATTCATATCAAAATTTGAGAAAAATTTATATTTATCAAATACATAAGTTGGCAAGGGTATCTTTGATACTTCTTTTTGTTCATAATATTTATTCCAATTTATATCAACACCATTCACCCATAATTCACTTAAAAATGTCAAATCGATTTCTTTTTCGTTTTTAGTACTATTTTTTTGATTTTTAATCGTTTGAAAAATAGGTGGTAAATGATTTTCTTTTATAAAATTTCTTTTAGCTAAGGTCGTGAGTACTCCTGGACCCATTTCAAGAAAAAAACTATGTGGATAATCTTTCAAATTTAATATTCCTTTAGAAAATTGAACAGGTTGTCTTAAATGTTTAACCCAATAACTATTTGATACTGCTTCTTCGTTAGTAATAAAATCACCTGTTAAACTAGAAATAAATGGAATTTTAGGATGTGATTTTGGAATGTTACTAATGAATTTTTTAAAATCAATTAAAATATCATCCATCATTTTGGAATGGAAAGCATGAGATGTTGTTAAATTTAGATATGAAATATTTTGTTTTTTCAAATAGACTTTACAATTACTAATTTCTGAAGTATTACCAGATAAAACAATTAAATCTTTTGAATTAATTGCTGCAATATCAACAGAATTAAACTTGAGTTTTTTAAAACCTTCTTCAGAGATATTAACTGTAATCATTTCCCCAGATTCTGTTAAACTCATTAATTTTGATCTATAGATTAAAATTTTTAAAGCATCATGATAACTAAAGATTTCACTTATTGTTGCTGCCACATACTCACCTAGACTATGTCCAATCATTCTTTTAGGAACAACACCCATGTTGATTAATCTTTGCGCTAGAGCGTGTTGAATAATAAACGCAATAGGTTGAGAAATTGTTTTTTTATTAAAATTATAATTTTCCGTTTCAAACATAATTTTTAATAAGTTTTCATCTTTATAAGAATCACTTATTAAACTTATTCCTTTTTCTATTTGTTTTTTAAAAAAAGAATCATTGTCAAATAAATATTTTACCATTTTAGAATATAGAATTCCTTGACCAGGAAACATAAATACAGGTTCATTATTATTTGTTTTATAACTACTACTCTTTATTTTTTTTAAAGGTTCTGCTATTTTACTACCAATATGAACTTCTCTATGTTGAAACTTTGTTCTACCTATCGCCAAAGAATATGCTATGTTTTGTGATGAAAAGTTTGTTTTTAATTGATAGTCATTCACACTTGAGATAATATTCTTAAGCGAACTCTGAGTTTTTGCACTAAATGGATATAATTGAATTGATTCTTGCTTTTCAGAAATAACATTATTATACTCTTCTAATACAATATGTACATTTGTCCCTCCGATTCCAAATGAACTTATTCCTGCTCTTAAAGGATTATCATTTTTTCTTTCCCATTTTTGATTTTCTTTCCCAACACTAAAACTAGTCTCTGACATGCCTAAACTAGGGTTAGGGTTTGAAAAATTTAATGTTGGAGGTATTTGCTTTTTTGAGAGAGATAAAGAGGTTTTAATTAAACCAGTGATACCTGCAGCAACATCAAGATGCCCAAGCGTGTTTTTAATAGCTCCCAAATTACAATTAATTTTTTCTGTATTAGAAAACACTTGTTTAAGTGCTTCAAATTCAACAGAATCACCTAAATTAGTTCCTGTGCCATGTGTTTCTATATAAGAAATAGAGTTTTTAGGAACTTGGCTAAAATTGATGGCAGACTCAATACATTCTACCTGACCTGCTATGCTTGGTGCCGTATATCCAACTTTTCTATTTCCATCGCTGTTTATTGCACTTCCTTTAATAACAGAATAGATATAATCTTTATCCTTAATTGCATCAGATAATCGCTTTAATACTACTATTCCTAGTCCTTCTCCAGGAATTGTTCCAGATGCTTTTTCGTCAAATGCTCTACAATATCCATCTTTAGAAAATATTTGACCATCTATATAAAAATGGCCTTTTCTTTCTTTACTTATAACTGATATTCCACCTGCTATTGCAATATTGCATTCTTTCATTAGTAAACTTCTGGAAGCTTGATGCACTGCAACTAGAGATGATGAACAAGCAGTATCAATATAAACAGCTGGACCAGTTAAATTTAATTTATAGGCAATTAAAGAACTAATAAATTTCTCATCTGATAATGAACTATCCAATAATTTATAATTTGTTCCTAAATTGTTTTTATAAAGAGTGAATAATTTCCAATAAATATTATCACTAGCACTTGAAAATATACCAATTTTATTTTCAGAACTGGGTATTACATTTGCGTTCTCTAGGGCTTTCCATGTATATTCATGAAAAATTCTTATTTGAGGGTCCATAACTGAAGCTTCGGATTTTGAATATCCAAAAAATACAGGATCAAACTCATCTTTACCTTTAAGAGATGAATTATAACTTAAAAACCCAGTTTCTAAATCTTTTTTTGCTTTAATAACTACTCCTTTGTCAATTAATTTTAACCATAATTCGTCTATATTATTTAAATTAATAAACTTACCTACCATTCCTATAATAGCGATTTCTTTCCCTGTATATTTCATTTTTTAACTATTTTATATTAGTTGATGTTTATCAATTAATTATTAACAATTTTATTTCTTTGTAAGTTTTTTCTATTAATTTTATTGGCTCAAGTTTAATATAGCGTTATTAATAAGCATTTTTACCAAAAAAAAGCACAAAACTGAATGACATTTTTTTCGTAATACTTTGTGTGTCCATTTAGTTAATTTTATAAACGTCATTCTAAACTAGAACTATTTTATTCTAATCAAATAACTTAGAAATTTCATCTGTAGTAATAAAATTTTTATCTTTAATATTTGAAGAGACAATTTTATCATTATTTGTATATTTTAACGCAAAACTTCTGATAGATGGGAATTCGAAAAACTTGACAATTTCTATATCTAAATTAAATTCATTTTCTAATAATTTTTTTAATTTTACAATATGAATGGAATTAACACCTAGGTCAAAAAAATTATTTTCAATATTAATTTTATTTTCTTCAATGTTTAATAATTCAGAAATTGTTTTTACAAGGAAACATTCGATTTTACCTTTTGGACTTATAAAATTGAATTCTTCTGAATTATATTCTTGTGCTTGTTTTATTAATTGAATTCTATCAATCTTACCATTTGAATTTAAAGGAAAAGTATCTAACTCAATAAAAAGGTTTGGCATCATATAATGTGGTAATAATTTCATTGAAAACATCTTAAAATCTGATATTGATATTTCTTTTTTGAAACTATAAAAAACTACTATTTTATATTCTTTATTTTCATTTTGGATAGTAATAGTTATTAATTCATCAATTTCTGGATATTTTGAAAGTTGTAATTCTATTTCCATTAATTCCACCCTATAACCTCTAATTTTAATTTGAGAATCTCTTCTGCCTAAATACTGTAAATTATTATCTTCTGTCCATTTACCAATATCTCCCGTTTTATATACAGTATCTTGAATTTCTTCCAAAAATTGTGTTGTTTGTTTTTTTGAAGAACAATATCCTACAAACAAACCTTCTCCAGCAATACAAATTTCTCCGGCGACACCTTTTCCTACTACATTTTGTTTTTTATCTAAAATATAAATTATTCTATTTCGTATTGGCTTTCCTAGTAAAGGTGCATCTTTAATAGATTTAATTGTATTATATGTCGCACAAACTGTACTTTCCGTTGGACCATAGGTATTAACAATGACATTACTTTTTATTAAATTCGATATATAACTAGGTTTTAATACATCACCTCCACTAATAATATAACGAAGAGATTCAAAATTAACGCCCATCTTATTAAATTGACTAATAACTAAAGGTGTTGTACTAATTATTGTTGCTTTAGAATCTTCTATTAAGTTTATTAATTCATCTATATCGGATCCTGAGATAGATGATATTAGTAGAGTCGCACCATTTAATAATGTTGGAAAAATTTCTTCAACATGTGTATCAAAAGACAAAGATGATTGATGTATAACTCTATCCTTTTCATTTATATTAAAGTATTCAGTAAATGTTTGAATATAATCAATCATTGAATTGTATTTAATCATCACTCCTTTAGGTACTCCAGTTGAACCTGATGTAAATATAATGTATGCTATATCATTTATTAAAACGTTATTTGGCTCAAGTTTTTCAGAATATTGTGTGATATTTTTATTAAACTTTTCTATTTCTATATTATTTAATACATAAGTACATTTTGAATCATTAATTATAAATTCTTTTCGATTATCTGGAAAATTTGTATCTATTGGTAAATAGGTTTTACCAAGCTTTATTATTGAAAAAAGAGAAATTATTGGCCATATTCCTCTCGATAATTCTATACCAATTATTTTAGTTTTAGTTTTATTCGTTTTTTCTAGAATATAATTAGCTAACTGATTTGATTTTATATCGATATCTGTATATGAAAGTTCTTGATTTTCAAAAATTATACAACACTTATTTGAGAATCTTTTTACCTGTTCGTTCCATTGTTCAATCAATGAATTAATTGGTTTTATTTGAATAGTTTTTTTGTTTATTCCTAAATTATATATTTCATTTTTTTCATTTTCAGAAATATAACTTAACTTATTGATTAAAGTTGTTTGTTGGTCAAGTAATTTTTCTAAAAAACAACAGTAATGTTTAATCATTCTGTTAATAAAGTCATTGGAAAATAATTCTGTATTATATTCAATAGCTCCTTCTATATTATTATTATTATTAACAAATGTCATTGTTAAATCAAATAAACTGTATTTTTTTTCAAAATTGATGATTTGGAAATCTGCTCTTTTTTTGTTTGAATATGATGTCAAGTTTTTTTGTTCAGAATCATGATAAGCAATCATTACATCGAATAAGGGATTTCTACTAATTTCTTTTTTGAATCTAACTAATTTAATCAACTCTTCAAAAGGAAGTTTTGAATTACTTATACCCTCAAAAACATTTTGCTTAACTTTATTATGAAGAGATAAAAAATTATCATCATCCATAACATTAGTTCTTATAGGCAAGGTATTTATAAATGGTCCAACAATATTTAAAAAATCCGAATGTTCTCTTCCCGAAACAGGTGTACCTATAATAATGTCTGACTGTTCAGTATATTTAAACAAAATGGCATTAAATACTGTTAATAAACAAGTAAATATTGTACCTTCATTATTTAAAGTGAATAATTTTAATTTTTTATATAATTTTGAATTTATTGAAAAATAAATTTCTTTTCCTTTAAAGGTTTGTACATTAGGTCTTGGTTTATATGAAGGTAAATTTAATGGTTTAACTTCTTCTTTAAATTTATCTAACCAATATTTTTTTTCCTTTTTTAAACTATTTGATTTTAATTCTTTGTCTAACCAAATAGAATAGTCTTTATATTGATATTTAATTTGTGGTAAGCCTATTTTTAAATTATTATGTTTTGCATATAAAATTTTTGACAAATCTTCTATTAATAAGTTCATACTCCATCCATCACTTATAATATGATGGAGGTTCATAAAAAATGAAAAATCATCAGTATCAGTACGTATAAGACAAGCTCTAAACAAAGGGCCTTTGGCTAAATTAAAAGGTTTTAAGATATCTTTTTTGGTTCTTTCAATACTTTTCAAATCAGAAGAATTAAATTCATAGTATTTTATTTCTATAGGTAAATCCAACTTAGAATTAATTTTTTGGACTAATTCCCCATTAAATAATTCAACAAAAGTTGTTCTAAAAATATCATGTCGATTAATCAAATAATTAATTGATTCTAAAAATAAATCAGGTTTAAAATAACCTTTAAATCGAACTCCCGTAGGAATGTGATATGATTTAGATGTGTTTTTAAATTGACTTAATATCCAAATTCTAAATTGGAATCCAGTTACTGGATAATATTCTAATTCATTATTATTTTGAATATTCAATAGTTTTTGATCTTCTTTTATAACATTATTTATATTTGACTCAATTATTCTTTCTGCTAATAAAGCTATAGTATTATTTTTAAAAAACTCTTGAATATCTAAGTTAATGTTTTTTTCTATTAACTTCATTCTCAAAACTATTACTTTAATTGAATCCATTCCATAAATAAAAAAATTATCATAAATACTGATTTTATGTATTTTTAATACTTCAATAATAATTTTAAATAACAATTTTTCAATATCATTTTTTGGAGCAATTAAAGGGGTTTCAAATTCTTTGTATATAATATTTAATTTATTTCTATCAATCTTCTTATTAGAATTGAGTGGAAAATCTCTAAGAAAAATATAGTTACTTGGTAACATATACACTGGTAAATACTTTTTTAAATATTTTTCTATTTCATTTTGATTGATATAATTATCCCATTTAAAATTCAACTTTTTAGTAAATGAATAATGATTAGAAAAACCAAAGATATAGCATAATTTTGTTCCATCAAGTAAGATGTCTTTTTCTACATAACATTTAAAGTTTTTACTTTCAAGTAATTTTAATACTATTTTAAAATTACTTTCAGTATCAATTTCTAAAATTACTTGTTTTATTTTAATCCAATCTTGATCTTCAATACCTTTCAAAACATCTAATTCCGACTTTTCTACGTTAATTTTTAATAAACTTATTTTATTTATTTTATTTGTTTTTAATATGGAAGATATAGTTTTTAATTTAGTTTTTATAGTTTGTTTCTTATTAAACCGATAATCCAATATGTTAGATATGTTTTCATTAAGTGTTTCTTTTTTAACACTTGTAGTTAAATTTTGATTTTTAACATAATTTTCTACAACTGATTTATCATTATTTTCATTTATATAATAACCAGACAGAATTGAAAAATTATCATAAAAAACAAATTCTTTAAATTCTTCTTTAGAAGAAAGTCCAATATTATACGATTTAAAATTAATATTATACCTTTCTAAATTTGAATTTAGTTTCTTATATGCAATAGGATTCGGCTCAAAAGCATGAACCTTAATATTCTTATTTAATCCATAAGAATATAGACTAAAAAGACCAATATTGGAACCAACGTCAAATACTACATCATCATTTTCTAAATAAATCCCATGTTTATTATATGCTTGTATTTCAAATATCTCTTTAAAAAGATAATCTGTTTCATTTTTGTTTATATGATTAATAATAATGTTATTTGGTAACTTATATTGATTATCACTACTTTCAAACAAAGCAATGTATTTTTTATGAGGTTTAATAAATGCGATTAATTGATTTTTAGATGTTACTCTATTTATTATTACATCCTGAATTTTAGGATGTTTTTTCAACCTATTTTCTATTTCATCTAATTCAATTCGAAATCCATTTATTTTTACTTGATTATCCTTTCTGTGTAGAAATTCTATATTTCCAGTTGGTAATACTTTTACTATATCGCCTGTTCTATAAATTACATCTTCTTTTTTTATTATATTTTTTAAAAATTTACTTTTTGTTAAGCTTTCATTTTTAAAATATCCTTTTCCTAATGAATTTCCTGCAATATATAATTCACCTGGAAAGTTTATTGGAACATGTTTATAATTATTGTCCAATACATAGCACCTAACATTTTTGATTGGTTTACCTATTGGGATAAACATTTCATCTTTTTGTATATCATTTATCTCATAAGATAAAACACCAATACAAGTTTCTGAAGGACCATAGTGATTATAAAATTTACAATTTGAATTATTTATAGATTTTAATTTTTGTACAAGACTTGTTGTTAGTTTTTCACCACCAATAATCAATACTTTTTTAGGTAAAAAATTTTCATCTGAATAATCCGATAATAAGGATAAATGACTTGGGACAGATTTATAACAATCTATATTGTTTTTATTAATATATTGAAATAATAATTCTGGATTAAGAGTAACTTCATTAGTTAAAATGTGTAAACAACAACCTCTAAGTAACGAAACAAATAGCATTGTATTACTTAAATCTGCTGCAAATGTTGTAAGATGAGCAAATGAATTACAATTATCAAATGATATTTGTTCTGTAATACCAAAAAAATAATTTAATACATTCGAATGCTCAATTATAACTCCTTTTGGTAAACCAGATGTCCCAGAGGTATAAACTATATAAGCTACTTCTCCTAACTTAATAGGCTTATTTTCATTAGTTTGCTTTAGTTTTTCTTTTTCATTTAGTAATATAAAACTTATCTGATTATACTTTTTACATAAATTTTGATTATCAATAATGAGAAATTTAATTGACGCTTCTTTTAAAATAAATTTAACTCTCTCTTCTGGAGAATCTGGTTCTAAAAACACATATGAATTTCCGGACTTTACGATTCCAATAATTGCAATTACACATTCTACTGAACGTGACATCATAATTGCTATAACTTTATTAGTATGTTTATTTTTTAAAATTTTATTTGCTAAAAAATTCGCACTTTCATTTAATTCCTTATATGTTAGTTGTTTATGATTATCAACTATTGCTATTTTATGTGGGTTTTCAATTACACGTTTTTCAAATATTTGTACAAATGTTTCTTTATCATTCATCATTTTAAATTTAATTTCTAGTTATTTATTAATTGATATATATAGTCATCATCAAGATCATTTAATAGGTTTATATTCATAATTTCTTTATCATATTTATCATTACAAATATCATTAACGATAGTCATTAAAGAATTGCCAAATTGAAGAATTGTATATTTATTTAATACATTCGTATTATATTCAATCCTAAAACTTAATTGATCTAATTCTTCGAGAAATAAAAATGATATATCGAACTTACTACTTGTATAATTAAAATCTATTAATTCAACATCTAGTTTTTCGAATTTTTTATTTATTCTTGAAAAGAAATCTTGATATGTAAAACCAATATTAAAAAGTGAAGTATCTACGATAATGTTTTTTTTGTGTAAATCGTTTAATAAGTTTCCGATACTATATCGTTGATTATCTAAAGAATTTATAACGATATTTTTTATGAATTCTAAAAACTCTGTGATTGATAGTTCTTGACTAAAATTTAATCGTAATGGAATCGTATTTACATAGAATCCTACCTGATTATTAAACACTTCATGATTTCTATTTGAAACTCCTGTTGTAAAAACTATATCTGTTTTTTCAGAATATTTATATAACAGAATAGTTGATGCTGCTAATAAAAGCATAAATTTAGTTATATTATTACGATTACAAAATTCAACCATGTTTTCGTTTAAACTAGATGAAAAAACAAAACTTTCTTTATTTCCGTTAAATAGGTTCAATTTTTTTTGAGAGTCGTTAAAATTTATTGGTTCAGGTGGAAATTTAAATTTTTTCATCCAAAAAAATTTCTCCTTTTTAATATTTAGTTGATTATACCAAACAGCATAATCAGTATATTGAAAACTAAGTTCAGATAAAACTTCAGGTGTTTTATTTATAAGAGAATTATAATAAATCATTAAATCTTTAATCATTATTGATAAAGACCAACCATCACAAATAATATGATGAATATTAATTAATAATATATGTTCATAATTGTTAACTTTATATAAATTTACCTTTAATAATGGGCCTTTATTCAAGTTAAAAGTTTGATTGACATGCTTAAATAATAATTCATTTATTGGTTCTTCTTTTCCTATTTCAAAATATGAATAGAAATTTTTAAAATTATTTAAATCAATAATTTTTTGTCGAATTTTTTTTCCATCTACAACAAATACAGTTCTTAATACAGCATGTCTATTAATTAAATGAATAACAGATTTATGAAGATATTCCATATTAATTCCCCCTTTTAATTTAGTTAATAAAGGAATATTATAAGCTCTTGAAGCACCTTTTTGTTGACATAATATCCAAAGATAATATTGTTGAGATGTTAAAGGGTAGTCTTTACTTTTTGTTATTTTAGGTATTGTATTATGTTTCTGTTCTACAAGTTTATTTTGAACATATTCAATTGTAGGAAAAAGAAATATATCTTTAACTTTAAAAGATAATTGTAATTCTTTTTCTATCTTATTTATTAATTGCGTAATTTTTAAACTATGACCGCCTAACTCAAAAAAATTATCTGTAATCCCTATTTTTTTTACGCCTAAAACTTCTTGCCAGATTGCTACAAGTTGTTTCTCTATCTTTGTTTTAGGTGCAACATATTCTTGCCTGATAACTGAATCTGAATCAACTTCTGGTAAAGATTTTCTATCAATCTTTCCATTTGGAGTTAGTGGTATGTTATCTATAGTTACAAAATAACTTGGAACCATATATTCTGGTAATTCCTTAGTTAAAAAGTTGCGTAGTTTTTGTTTGTCTATTTCTGTTTCACTTACTAGGTATGCAACTAGTGATTTCTGCTCATCAATTGCTTTTACTTCTGCTACTACTTGGATGACATCTTGATAAGTGGAAATTACCTGCTCAATTTCTCCTAATTCTATTCGGTAACCTCGTATTTTTACTTGGGTATCTTTTCTACCAATAAACTCTAAATTGCCGTCTGGTAACCATCTGACTAAATCCCCTGTTTTATACAATCGTTCTCCTTCTTTAAATGGATGGGGTATGAATTTCTCTTTGGTTAACTCTGGTCGATTTAAATATCCTCTTGATAACCCTTCTCCCGATATACATAACTCGCCAATGACGCCCTTGGGTTGTAATTGATTTGTTTCGGATAAAATGTAAACCTGCCTGTTTGTTATAGGCTTACCTATTGGTAAAGTATCTACTTGGTTTCTTTCTATTTTAAAAAAGGTTGCGCAAACTGTACTTTCGGTTGGACCATAAGTGTTATAAACATTAAATTTTGATACTAGATTATTAACAAATTCAGGTTTTAAAGTATCTCCACCACTAATTATTGTTTTGAAAGTTAAATTATAATTTTGATAATTTTGATTTAAAAACTGTAAGAGATAAGGGTTTGTACTTAAAAGAGTAATGCTATATTGTTCACATGTTTTTAAAATATTATTAAAATCTTTGATGTCTTTTTGAACAATGAGTATTCCTCCTTTTGTTAATATCGGAAAAATTTCTTCAATTGAGGTGTCAAAAGAAATACTTGATTGTTGTAAACAAACATCATCTTTATTAATTGAAAAATAACTATTAAAAGTCGTTACATAATCAAATAAAGATCTATGAGAAATTTTCACCCCTTTAGGTTTTCCTGTAGATCCTGAAGTGTAGATAATATAAGCTAAATCCGTATTTGAAAGTTTTATATCAATTCCTGAATTTTTTTTATTTTTTTTATTTAAAAAATCTGTTACAAAAGTTTCGTTTATAGTTAACTTAGAATTACTATCCTTAAAGATAAATTTCTTTCTTTCTTCAGGTAGTTTACAATCTACAGGGACGTATACCGCTCCAATTTTTAACACCGCTATTAAAGTCAAAATCATCCATTGACTTCTTGGCAATTCAATACAGACAAAATCACCTTTTTTTACCTTATGAACTTTTATTAAATAGTTTGCTAATTGATTAGTAGTTTCTTCTATTTGTTTATAAGTATAATTACTTTCTTCGAATACTAAACCTAAATTTTCTGAATTACAAGAAATTTTTAATAAATCGATAATTGTTTTATCTTTTGGATAATCAACTTTTGTATCGTTAAAACCATATATTAACTCTTGTTGTTCTTTTTGAGTTAAATAGGATAATTTATTAATTGAAATATCTGGTGAATTAATTCCAGATAATATAAAATTCTTTAAATGTTTAATAAAACGCTTTATGAATTTATTCTTAAATAAATCAGTATTATATTCAACACTTAATTGAAGTTTATCTGTTAGTTGTATAAAAGAAAATGTAATATCATATTGACTAACTTTTCTGCTAATTTCTGTATATGGTTCAATTTCTAATCCTTCAATTCCTAATTGATTATTTATTCTTGCAGTATTTTGATTTTGTAGAATAACCATTACATCAAACAAAGGGGATCGATTTGTTTGCTTTTTTAACTTAAGATTTTCAATTACTTTTGAAAAAGGAAGTTCTTTATGCTCAAAAGTTTTTAACAATATTTCGTTTTGAGTATTTATTAAGTTTTTAAAACTTATTGATGAGTCAAATCGTGTTCTAATAGCTAAAGCGTTGGAATACAGTCCTATTTGATTTGTCGTATTACTATAATCTCGACCAGCGACTGTTGTCCCTAGTATTATATCTGTTTGATTCGTATATCTAGATAATAATCCATTGATACTTCCTAATAAAGTGGTGAATATTGTTAATTTTTGACTTTTTGAGAAACTGCTTAATAAGATAGAAAATTCTTGTGAAAAACTAGACATAATTGTGTGTCCATTGTAGGTTTTTATTTTTGGACGTACATCATAAGTTGGTATTTCCAAAATTGGCAACTCTCCTGCTAATTGTTTTTTCCAAAAACGAATAGTTTCATCATAAAAAACCCCTTTTATTTTTTCAGATAACATCTCGCTATAATCTCTGTACTGAACAGTTAAATCAGGGAAAATAGTTGTTGTTCCATCATTTATTGATGTGTTATAATAAGACATAATTTCTTTTGCCAAAACCTCTAATGACCATCCATCACTTATAATGTGATGAAGTGTTAACAAAAATAAGTGTTCGTTCGGGTCTGTCTTTATAACACTAACTCTTATTAAAATATCAGTATCTAGTTTAAACGGTTTTAGATAATCGTGCTTTATGTAATTATGAATACTTTCTTTTGTAGTATTACTTAAATCATTTTTTTGAATTTTAAACTTAATTTTTTCAATAGGTAAAATTAATTGTCTTGGTTTACCTGTTTTATCTTCTTTAATAATTGTTCTAAGAGACTCATGTCTTTCTATCGATTTATGTATTGACTGTTCTAAATATTCTGTATTTAAATTTCCTTTAAATTTATAAATTGAAGATATATTATATGCAGTATCTCCGCCTAGATGCTTATGTGTAAACCACATAAATTCTTGTGTTGGAGTTAAATCGTAATCTTTCTTTTTTAATGTTTTTTGAACTATTGATTTAGAAGACAATAACTTGATTAATTGCGATTTGTTTTTTTTAATAGAAGCAATTAATTCAGATGTTAAAATTCCTTTTGGAGCATTAACCTTTATTTTCCCGTTTTTAACTTCAAGGAAAATCTTTAAATCTTTTAATTTATTTAATAATTCTTTAATCATATAAAAATTTAATCAACTAAATAATTGTTTCTTCGTATTCTGTATCAGAAGTTTCTGTCTTTTGGAAAAGAACAAATTTTATTAATTCAGATAAATCATGTATTGTTTCTGTATTGAAAATACTATTAACGGTAAGTTCAGTATTAAACTTTTGATTAATCATATTTATCATTGTTATAACTTGAATACTATTACCACCTAATTCAAAATAATTATCAGTAACTCCGATTTTCTCTACCCCTAAAACTTCTTGCCAAATTGTTACAAGTTGTTTTTCAACCTTTGTCTTTGGTGCAACATATTCTTGTCTGATAACCGAATCTGAATCAACTTCTGGTAAAGATTTTCTATCAATCTTTCCATTTGGAGTTAGTGGTATGTTATCTATAGTTACATAATGACTCGGAACCATATATTCTAGTAATTCCTTAGTTAAAAAATTGCGTAGTTTTTGTTTGTCTATTTCTGTTTCACTTACTAGGTATGCAACTAGTGATTTTTGACCATTAATTGCTTTTATTTCTGCTACTACTTGGATGACATCTTGATAAGTGGAAATTACCTGTTCAATCTCTCCTAATTCTATTCGGTAACCTCGTATTTTTACTTGGGTATCTTTTCTACCAATAAACTCTAAATTACCGTCTGGTAACCATCTGGCTAAATCCCCTGTTTTATATAATCGTTCGCCTTCTTTAAATGGATGGGAAATAAATTTCTCTTTGGTTAACTCTGGTCGATTTAAATATCCTCTTGATAACCCTTCTCCCGATATACATAACTCGCCGATGACTCCTTGAGGTTGTAACTCGTTATCTTCTGATAATATATAAATTTGTGTATTAACTATTGGCTTGCCTATAGGTATTGAGTTTGTCGTTACTGAATTAATTAAATAAGTCGTACTGTAAGTCGTATCTTCTGATGGGCCATATAAATTTCGTGCTTTTATACTTTTTAATGGTAACTCTTTTGTGAAATAGGATGGTATAACTTCTCCTGCCATATTCAAACCTACAATATTTGAAAAATCTATTTTTTCTTTTAATAAAGACTCTACTACTGAAGGTACTGTATTTAATAATACTTTAGTATCATTTTTTAAATTTTCTGAAATTGACAAACCATTTTCTAAAACACGAATTGTTTTACCCAAACTTAATGGATAAAACATTTCAAAAATTGATAAATCAAAACAATATGAGGTTGTGAAATATGCAATATCATAATCTATATCATTAAACTCTTTCAATGCCCAAAAAATTAAAGAAGTAGCGTTTCCATGTTCAATCATCACTCCTTTAGGTTTACCTGTAGATCCTGAGGTATAAATTACATAAGCCAAATTGTTAGACTTAATTTTTACTTTAGGAAGAGTAGAAGAAGAAGTTTGATTATTAAATTTTTCTAACAAGTTTTCATCAATAGTTAATTTACATTGACTATCTTTTTCTAAGTATTCAATACGTTGTTTTGGATAATTAGAATCTATTGGTACATAAGCAGCTCCTGTTTTCATTATTGCCAATAAGGAGATGATTAAATACTCACTTCGGTCTAATTTAACGGCTATTAAATCTTCTACTTCTATTTTGT
>Ga0256840_1001088_pt1 | contig 26272 bp, 26 predicted proteins | sample 355202metaG_FD_185969 | JGI IMG/M metagenome (GOLD analysis project Ga0256840, IMG submission 185969) | Hydrothermal vent microbial communities from Mid Atlantic Ridge, Atlantic Ocean - 355-202 | ecosystem: Environmental > Aquatic > Marine > Hydrothermal vents | place: Atlantic Ocean: Mid... | reverse complement strand
TATTGGAAAAATTAAAAAGCCCCTCTACTTTATTGAAAATTCGGGGGGACAGCGCAACAAACATGATAAATTGGCTCCCTCGATGAGCGCCCTGATTCTTACATCTCATGTTAAAGATGGGGTGGAATTGGCTCGCGAGCATAAATTGGGTGCGGAAATAATTGATATTATTCAGCAACATCAAGGGACAACTCTGATCAAGTTTTTCTATGACCGGGCAAAAAGTCAGGCAGATCCAGAAGTGCAGCAAGTTGATGAACGCGATTATCGCTATCATGGACCGAAACCGCAGACTCGTGAAGCGGCATTGATTTTACTGGCTGATGCGGTTGAGGCCGCCAGCCGAACCTTGTCGGATCCAACTCCAGCACGGATTCAGGGGATGGTACAGAAACTGATCAACAATATTTTTATTGATGGGCAGTTGAATGAGTGTGATTTGACCCTGAAAGATTTAAACTCGATTGCCAAGAGCTTTAACCGGATTTTGTCTGGATCTTTCCACCATCGAGTTGAATATCCAGAACCCGTGCATATTGTGCGGGAGAAGGTCGATAATGTTGAAAAAGCTCCAGGCAAAGAAAAGGTAAAATTTAAACGTGCGAATTCAGATAGAAAATCGTCAGCACCAATACAAGATTCTGAAGCGGCCGTTGCGGAAGATAGCCCGGAGGATCTTAAGCGTCTCGGGATATCCTGAGGCAGAGTTATCGATCCTGATTCTTGATGATGCAGGGATTCAGGAAATTAACCGCGCATATTTGCAACGTGATCGGCCGACAAATGTGATTTCCTTTGCTATGCAAGAAGGCGAGGGGGCTGGTTTACTACCGTTGGTGCTTGGTGATGTGGTTATTTCGGCAGAACGGGCAGCCGCTGATGCTGCTGATGCAGGTATCCCATTTGAGCATGAACTGTGGTTTTTACTGGTACATGGTGTCCTCCACTTGTTAGGCTATGATCATGAACGTGGAACTGCTCAGGATGCTGAGCGAATGGAAGCCAGAGAATCCGAAATATTTGATTTATTAGTTCGAGAATTTCCGCTTGAAGTGAATGAGTAACTATTCAGCAAATCCGGGACTGTCCCCGCATGGGGGCTGTCCCAGGTATTTGCGGTGCGAACCACCACAGTTTCATGGCTCGTAAACTTCGGGACAGCCCCCGATGGGTCGGGATCGTTCCAAGTTTACTGTGATACTGCTTAAACTAGCGCCATTCGGGATAGTCCCGAGATTACAACGAAATTCCTAAAGGAGAATAGAAGAGAAGTGGATAATGATCACGCGCAGGAGTCTGCTGGCTGGCTGAAACGGTTGTCACGCAGACTGAGCCATCGTCCCCAGGCAAACAGTGAAGAAGAACTGCAGGAATTAATCGATGCTTCTGAACAGCAGGGAATTATAGACGAAGGCGAGGGGGATATGCTCCAGTCGATTCTGGAGCTGGATGAAACCATTTTACGTGAAATTATGATTCCGCGGACAGATATGGTCTGTGTCGATGCTGAAGCTCCTTTTGGCAATATTCTTAAGACCATTCTCAGTTCGGGACATTCCCGGATTCCGGTCTATAAAAACAATATCGACAATATTATCGGACTGGTTTACGCCAAAGATCTGCTCCGTTTTTGGGGTCGCCCTATTGATACGATTTCCCTTACGGAAATTTTGCGCCCTCCCTATCTGGTTCCAGAGACGAAAAAAGTCAGTGTTTTACTCAAGGAATTCCAAACAACCTGTGTCCATATTGCCATCGTTATTGATGAATATGGTGGAACATCTGGTCTGGTTACGATTGAGGATCTGATCGAGGAGATCGTTGGTGAAATTCAGGATGAATATGATCTTGAAGAAGAGTGGCTGGTTGAGCAGCCGGATGGGACTTTACTGGTTGACGGTCGTTTAAGTATCGAAGAATTTGAAGAATATTTTAATGTTGAGGTGGCTCGGGAAAAGTTTGATACAGTGGGCGGTTATATTGTCGAGCAGTATGGCAGGGTTCCGGCTGTTGGTGAACGCGTCAGGATCGGTGATTTTGACATGTTGATTGAACAGGGGGATCAACGTGCTATCCGCCAGATCAGGATTACGCCGCTTGCTACGACGGCTGCCCCAAAAGGTGGGCATTGATGCTCCTGAGAAGACCTGATAGAACCCTGATTGTGGCTGCAGGGTCAGGTCTTTTGCTTGCTGCTGCATTTCCCCGTCCAGATTTATTTCCTCTCGCCTGGATTGCGTTGGTGCCATTATTACTAGTTATGCGCCATCGCCCTTTTGCAGCTGGTTTTACTGCAGGAGGTGTTTTTTTTGCGGCAGTTTTGTATTGGTTGAATATTGTTATGACCACTTACGGTGGTCTGAATATGATTTTTTCACTGCTTGCCTACCTGTTTTTGCTTGTTTATCTCGCTGTCTATTTTGGCTTGGCAACATGGATGTCTTGTCGGCTTGAAACTGTTCTAAAACTTCCATATCTGCTGACCTTGCCCCCTCTGTGGGTTGCACTTGAGTATCTTCGGGGGTGGCTGTTCACTGGTTTTCCCTGGGCAATTATCGGTTATTCACAACAGAATTTTTCTCTGGCGATTCAGAGTTCCGATGTTACCGGGGTTTATGGGGTCAGCTTGATGCTGATCGTGGTCAATTGCGCTATCGCCGGGGTGATTGCAGCGCCAAAAAGTCGGTTGACATGGTTGGGGGTGGCTGCAACTATTCTGATCTCAATCAGCCACTTTGGTTATGGTGTCTGGAGAGAGTCTCAGCCCCTGGAACAACGCTCAGAGCAATTGCGGATTGCACTGATTCAGGGAAATATTGATCAGGCACAGAAATGGGCTCCTGAAAACCGCCAGTCCAGCATTGACCGTTACCAGAGATTGTCAATGGAGGCGCTCCAAAGCCAACCCGATTTAGTTATCTGGCCAGAGGCGGCAACCCCTTTTTTTCTTCAGGATCAATCCGAACTTGCGCGGCAGGTCAGACAATTGCCCAAGCAGTTTAAAACCCCTCTTCTTGTTGGTAGTCCGGCCTATCGGCAGTTGTCTTCGGGTGAATATCAATATTATAACAGTGCCTATCTTTTTTCTTCAACGGGAGAGACTCTGGGGCGTTCTGATAAAATTCATCTGGTTCCTTTTGGTGAATATGTCCCATTGGGGAGACTTCTGGCTTTTATTGATAAACTGGTTGTCGGGGTGGGAGATTTTTCCCCGGGGGAGGTTAGACCGTTGCCACTGAATGGCTATGACCTCGGCGTACTGATCTGTTATGAAGCAATTTTTCCGCAGTTAGCCCGAGAATATGTCCGTCGGGGGAGCAGCTTGCTGGTTAACTTAACCAATGATGCCTGGTTTGGACGTTCTTCTGCTCCATATCAGCTTCTGGCGATGACCCGTTTTAGAGCTATTGAAAACCGCATCTGGATTGCCCGAGCCGCAAATACTGGAATATCTGCACTTATTTCTCCTGCCGGAAGAGTCACTTTGGCTGGTCCAATTTTTAAGTCACTGCAATTAAGCGGGTTGGTTGGATTGGGAGCCGAGGCCACTTTATATACTCGATTTGGTGATATTTTTGCCTATATCTGCCTGGGATTGAGTGGATTTTTTCTGGTTATCCTAATCGTAACACGCAAATCCTCCTGATCGGTTCTCCCATTTTTACGAGGATGACGACTTTTGCTAGAGGTTCTGAATGTATATAGAAAAAGCTCATTCAGGATTTTCTATGCCGCAAATTGGAAATATTTATCCTGTCTATTTATGAAAGGTTTAGTTATGGAGAAGGTTACGGTGATTATTCCTGCCCGCTATGGCTCAACGCGTTTTCCTGGTAAACCTCTGGCGTTGATTAACGGATTGCCAATGATTCAACAGGTCTGCCGGCGTGTTACCAAAGCAAAAATGGTCGATCGAGTTATTGTTGCAACGGATGACCTGCGTATTGTGACAGCGGTTGAGGGTTTTGGTGGTGAGGTGGTATTGACCCGAGCTGATCATCCAACAGGAACTGACCGTCTAGCTGAAGTTGCTGAGCAAATTGATTCAGAGTTGATTGTCAATGTTCAGGGAGATGAACCGCTGATTGATCCAAGAATGGTTGATCAGGCAATAGCTCCGCTGTTGGAAAATCGACAGCTGCAAATGGGGACACTTGCGAGTCAGATTGAGCAGATTGACGATTTTTACAATCCCAATGTGGTTAAAGTGGTTAAGGATCAATCGGGTTTGGCTCTCTATTTTTCCCGTGCTCCGATCCCCTGTCCGCGTGATTTGAGTTCTACCCAAATCGTTGCGGCATTACCACAGTTAGGATTATTGCGACATATTGGTCTTTATGTTTACCGCCGGGAACTTTTACTGGAATATCCCTCCTGGCCGAAAACACCACTGGAAGAATTGGAGAATCTGGAACAGTTGCGCGCTCTTGAACGGGGAATCAAGCTCTATGTGGCAGAGACTGAGTTTAGTTGTCATGGAGTAGATACCCCAGCAGATCTCGAGCGTGTTTCCCGTCTCATATCTGTAGAAAATTAATAATTAAAACGAGCTGTTACTTGTTTTTTTAAATATGGAAGGTTTTTTGCATGAACAGGGTTTCTTTCCCTTCTGTTTCTGTGTAGAATCGACCGGAGATGATGTTGTCTATTCAATACTGTAACGGGTATTAGTTTTTATAAAGGATGGAATGAATCAATGAAAACGAAGTTTCTCTTTGTAACTGGCGGAGTGGTTTCCTCTCTTGGCAAGGGGTTGGCTGCGGCCTCGATTGGTGCGTTGATGGAAGCCCGTGGTCTAAAGGTTTCGATGCAAAAAATGGATCCTTATATCAATGTCGATCCTGGAACCATGAGCCCATTCCAGCATGGTGAAGTTTTTGTTACTGAGGATGGTGCAGAAACCGATCTTGATCTTGGTCATTATGAGCGCTTCACTTCGGCTAAACTATCCCGAAAATCAAATTTTACTACGGGGCAGGTTTACGATTCAGTTATTCGCAAGGAGCGACGTGGCGATTATCTGGGTGGCACGGTTCAGGTTATCCCCCATATTACCAATGAGATTAAGCAGAAGATTCTAGACAATGCCAAGGGTGTTGATATTGCTATAGTTGAGGTTGGTGGTACGGTTGGAGATATTGAATCTTTGCCTTTTCTTGAGGCAATTCGCCAGTTTCGTGCTGACCGTGGGCGTGAAAATGTCCTCTATATTCATCTGACTCTGGTTCCCTATATAGCGACCGCAGGTGAACTGAAAACCAAGCCGACTCAACATAGCGTTAAGGATCTGCGTGAGATCGGCATCCAGCCGGATATTCTGTTGTGTCGTTGTGATCGTGAAATTCCACGCAACATGAAGGAAAAAATTGCGCTGTTCTGCAATGTGCCAGAGGAAGCAGTCATCACGGCTCGCGATGTTGAGACTATTTATGAAGTGCCGACCGCTTTTTATGCTCAGGGGTTGGATGAGCGAATTGTTGATTATCTCAATATCTGGACCAAGACCCCTGATTTGTCTGCCTGGGAGCGGGTAGTCGAGCGGGTAAAACAACCAGAGAAAGAAACAGTGATTGCTGTTGTGGGTAAATATGTTGGTTTGACCGAGAGCTATAAATCATTAGCTGAAGCTTTGACCCATGGTGGAATTGCCAATAATTGTCGGGTCAATTTGAAATATGTAGATTCTGAAACTTTGGAACGCCACGGCATCAACGATAATTTTGCTGATGTCGATGGCATCCTGGTTCCCGGTGGTTTTGGTGAGCGCGGGAGTGAGGGGAAGATCGCAGCGATACGTTATGCCCGTGAAAATAAAATTCCATTTTTCGGGATTTGTCTGGGGCTGCAGATGGCGGTCGTTGAGTTCTCTCGTAATATCTGCAACCTTGAGGATGCCCACTCCTCTGAATTTCATGAAACCGCAGCTAATCCAGTTATCCATATTATGGAAGGTCAAAAAAAGGTTAAAGGGAAGGGTGGGACTATGCGCTTAGGTGCGTATCCCTGTGCTCTGGCAGAGGGGACTCTGGCGCGGAGGATTTACGGAAAAGACCACCTGACCGAGCGTCATCGTCATCGTTTTGAGTTTAATAATGAATATCTGGATAAATTAAAAGCTGGAGGGTTGATTTTCTCCGGAATTAATCCTGAATTAAATCTGGTTGAAATAGCAGAGTTGGCTGACCATCCCTGGTTTCTTGGGTGTCAGTTTCATCCCGAATTTAAGTCTCGGCCAATGGAGCCGCACCCTTTGTTTGAATCTTTTGTCGGTGCTTGCCAGAAGCAGCACGAGGAAAATAAATGAGACAAGTCAATGTTGATCCGGTTTGTTTTGGCGGCTCCAAACAATTAGTTCTGATTGCCGGACCCTGTGCTATTGAAGATGAAAGTCTGACTTTGCGGATAGCTGAGGGGTTAAAGGAAATCACTCACAGCTTGGGGTGTGAGTTGATATTTAAGGCTTCCTACGACAAGGCTAACCGGACTTCTGTCACCTCTTTTCGTGGGCTTGGGGTGGAGCGAGGGTTGCGCGTTCTGGAACGGGTGAACCAAGAGTTTGAATTGCCGATTATCTCTGACGTTCACGATATCAGCCAGGTTGCCGCAGCAGCAGAGGTTCTGGATATTCTGCAAATTCCCGCTTTTTTAAGTCGGCAGACAGATTTATTAGTGGCTGCTGGTAAAACTGGCAAGCCAATCAATCTGAAAAAAGGGCAGTTTCTGGCGCCTTGGGATATCGAGCATGGGGTTAAAAAAATTGCCTCAACTGGAAATGAAAAAATTCTATTGACCGAGCGGGGTGTCTCTTTCGGTTACAATAACCTGGTTGTTGATATGCGTTCACTGGTGATTATGCGCGAGATGGGCTATCCGGTGGTTTTTGATGCGACCCATTCGGTGCAGTTGCCGGGTGGAGCCGGAGGCTCTTCTTCGGGGCAGCGGGAGTATGTTGGTGCTTTGTCGCGAGCGGCAGCAGCAACCGGTATTGATGGCTTGTTCTGGGAGGTTCATGAAGATCCTGATCGTGCTCTCTGTGATGGCGCAAACTCCCTGCCACTGGCGCAGGTCAAAGAGATGCTGCAGCAAATTCTGGAATTTGATGCAACCTTTAAGCAGGCTGAATCGGGGAGCGGCAGCTGATGATTGAAACAGCAAGGCGGGTTTTACAGATTGAAGCGGACGCTGTATTAGCACTGCAATCCCGGATTGATGGTGCTTTTTCACAAGCGGTCAGGATGATTCTCGATTGTCAGGGAAAGGTTGTCGTCACTGGAATGGGAAAGTCTGGATTGATTTGCCAGAAAATTGCAGCAACTATGGCTTCCACTGGAACTCCAACATTTTTCCTCCATCCTGCCGAGGGAATTCATGGCGATCTCGGGATGCTTTCAAGGGGGGATGTTGTTATTGCTGTTTCCTACTCAGGAGAAACCGAAGAAGTCCGCCGGATTTTACCAGTGATTAAGCGCATGGGATTACCTCTGATTGCTATGTCAGGAAACCCACAAAGTACTTTAGCGATTGCTGGGGATGTTCATCTCGATATCAGTGTCGCTGAGGAGGCTTGTCCGTTGGGATTAGCTCCAACCGCGAGTACGACAGCAACTTTAGCTATGGGTGATGCCTTAGCAGTTGCGTTGTTGGATGAGCGTGGATTTAAAGCGGAAGATTTTGCCCTTTTCCATCCTGGTGGAGCGCTTGGAAAAAAACTGCTGTTGCGGGTAGAAGATCTGATGCACGTTGCTGAGGAAATCCCTTTAGTCCCCCGCGAGACTCTACTGCGCGATGCTTTGTTTGAAATCACCAGCAAGAAATTGGGAGTCACTGGCGTTGTTGATGCTCAGGGTGCGTTGGTCGGAGTTTTTACTGATGGTGATTTACGCCGAATTATGGAGCTTGGACTGGAGAGCTTGCAACAACCGATTCATCAGGCAATGTCAACGGCACCAAAGAGGATTCTCCGGAGAAATTTAGCGGCAAAGGCACTACAGATTATGGAGACCCACTCGATTACATCGCTATTTGTTTTTGCTGACGAACAAGGGAAAGTCCCCGTCGGGATTGTCCATCTGCATGACCTGCTTAAATCGGGGGTGGTTTAATGCAGGCTAAACTGGCTAAGATTAAGTTGCTGTTGCTTGATGTTGATGGCGTTTTGACAGATGGTCGGATTATTTATGACAACAAGGGCAATGAGTTGAAGGCTTTTGATGTAAAAGATGGTCACGGATTAAAGATGCTCCAACGTGCAGGAATTAAGATTGGTCTTATCACTGGTCGTTCCTCTGAAGTCGTCAGTCGACGAGCTGCAGAACTGAGAATTGAAATCCTCTACCAGGGAGCTTTACAAAAACTTGAACCTTATCTGGAAATTCTTTCCGATCTGGGATTGACCGATGATCAGGTTGCTTATATTGGTGATGACGTTGTCGACTTACCTATTTTGCGCCGGGTCGGCTTTAGCGCAACGGTTGCCGATGCTGTTCCTGATATTCCTCCTTTGGTCGACTATGTATCGTCTCGTCCTGGGGGGGGTGGTGCAGTTAGAGAAATTTGCGATCTGCTGTTGCGAGCCTCTGGTCAATGGGAAGAACTGACAGAGCGTTATTTTGGTCGGAATCAGTAGGGATTGAATGTTTAATTTGCGGCGCTTGCTGGCAATTTTGATTCTGATTTCTATCGTTGCTTTGACGACGGTTATTTATCGGCATTTGCAGCAGAAAAATCCAGAAGAGCTCCTTAACATGTTGCCGGAAGATATTGATCTAGCTCTGGAAGATCTTCATTATACCCAGAACGAAGAAGGTCAACGGCGGTGGACTCTTGATGCCGACAAAGCTGAATATCAACGTGATAGCAATCTGGCAAAGCTTGAAACGGTCAGGTTGCAGTTTTATGAAACGGAACAATTTGGAGATATAAGTCTACAAGCTGATCATGGACAATTAGCACAAGATACGCGTCAGGTGGATGTTTGGGGGAATGTCATACTGAAAACCGGGCGGGGGGATCAGCTTTTTACCGAGCGGTTACATTATGATGATAAGATTCGCAGATTGAGTACCGAAGCTCCAATCCGGTTTCTTTCTTCTCAGTTGGAGTTGACTGGATCAGGGTTGCAAATTGATATTGATCAAGGTCGCATGCTGGTGAAAGAAAAGGTCTGGATGATGTTGTACCCAGCTGCTATGGAGAAAGAATAATATGGTGGGTAAGTGGTTTCTATTGGTATTGCTTGGAATCTCATGTGTTTGTGTATCGGTTGCTGGTGCAGACGAAGTAAAATCTGAACTGGATCGAAACCAGCCAATCGAAATTACTTCACAAAAACTGGAGGTGCTGCAACAACAGCGCAGATCTATTTTTACTGGGAATGTGGTTGCCAAACAGGGCGAAATGACTCTTTATGCGGATAAGCTGGTTGTTGTTTTGCAGAAGGGTCAGGATCAGGTTGAACGTCTGGATGCGACTGGTGGGGTCAGAGTTCTTCAGCTTGATCGAATTGCGACAGCAGAGAAAGCGGTTTTTTATCAAGTGGAAGAGATGCTGGTTTTAAGTGGCAATGCTGAGGTTACGCAGGGAAAGAATAAAATTTCAGGGGATGAAATCACCCTTTATCTGCAGGAAAATAGAACTCTGGTTAAAAGTTCTAAAACAAATCGGGTCAGGGCAGTTATTGTTCCTGAAAAAAAACCGGAAAAGCAGTGAGTAGAGTTCTTAAAGCGACCAATCTGCATAAGTCTTATGCAGGTCGCGAGGTGGTTTCCGGAGTCAATCTGGAGATCCACTCGGGTCAGGTGATTGGTCTGCTGGGTCCAAATGGCGCAGGGAAAACAACCAGCTTTTACATGGTGGTTGGGTTGGCAATACCCGATCAGGGAAAAGTTTTTCTGGATGACCAGGATATCACAGATTTACCGATGTATCGGCGTGCACGTTCCGGGATCTCATATCTGCCACAAGAAGCTTCAGTTTTTCGTAAGTTGACGGTAGCAGAAAATCTTTTGGCGATTATTGAAACCCTGAAAATCACTCGTGGCGAACAACAACAGCGCTTGACTGACCTGCTGGATGATTTGAGTATTTCCCACATCCGTGATTCTAAGGGGTATGCCCTCTCCGGGGGAGAGCGCCGGCGAGTTGAAATTGCCAGATCGCTGGTGCTTGAACCGGCATTTTTACTTTTGGATGAGCCCTTTGCCGGGATTGATCCAATTGCGGTGATTGATATTCAGACGATTATTTCGCAACTCAGGGAGCGAGGAATTGGTATCCTGATTTCTGATCACAATGTGCGTGAAACACTGGGTGTTTGCGATCGTGCATATATCCTGAACCAGGGGAAAATGCTAGAATTTGGAACTCCGGAGGAAATTGCGGCAAGCTCGGTTGCCCGGGAAATTTACTTGGGAGAAAAATTTAAACTTTGATTGCTGCGGGTTTAATTCCCCGTCCCCTTGGGGCGAAATCTGGCTGGAGGCCAGCGAAGAATCCGCGTAGTTAGTGCCCCGCTGGTTGCGGCGGGATGCTTTATTCGTCTTCCTTTAAACCGTAACTATTTTTTGCTAAGACAGTAACTTTATGGCTCTTGATCTTCGACTACAAGTTAAACTTAGTCAACAACTGGTGATGACACCCCAGCTGCAGCAGGCAATTAAACTATTACAACTGTCGCGGATGGAATTGGTTGATGTTGTCACTGAAGAGCTGGCCGAGAACCCACTTCTTGAAGAGGGGGTCGAGACAAAAGAGGAACATGAGGAGGAGACTGCCAATCTGGAGGTCGAGGCGATCAGTACGACAGAGGTTATCCCCGAACAGGAGGTTAAGGCTGAATCGGAGGGGATGAACGATATTGATTGGCAGACCTATCTTGAAGGTTACAGTCTCAATAGCAGCGATACTCGCAACAGTTATGAGGATCATGAAGATCGTCCCTCTTATGAGAGTTTGCTGACCAAACAGGAAAGTCTGAAGGATCACTTGATGTGGCAGCTCAGTCTTTCTTCATTTACAGCTGCTGAGCGGCTTGCTGCTGCTGAAATTATCGGCAATCTAGATGATATTGGCTACCTGCATGCCAGTCTTGAGGAAATGGTAGAAACATCAGGACTGGAAATGGAAGTATTTGAGTCAGCTTTAATGCGGATTCAGCAGTTTGATCCGGCTGGGGTCGCGTGTCGAAATCTTCAGGAATGTTTATTGTTGCAATTGGACAGAATGGCGTTGTCCGATTCTCTGGCTGCAACCATTTTACGTGATTTTATCGTCGAATTAGAAAATCGCAAATACCCAATTATTGCCAAAGCTCTAAAAATTTCTCTGGACGACGTTTTTAACGCTGTAAAGTTGATCTCTGGTCTCGATCCACGGCCTGGAAGAGCCTACAACCAGGAAGATGTTCACTACATTTCTCCTGATATTTTTGTCCATAAAGTTGGTGATGAATACGTGGTAACGCAGAATGACGATGGCCTGCCAAATTTACGGATCAATTCCTTTTACCGCAATGCATTAACTGATTCAAAAACTGTTGATAAAAAAGCCGGGGAGTATATTCAGGAAAAAATGCGTAGTGCGGTCTGGTTGATTAAAAGTATCCATCAGCGCCAGCGCACTATTTATAAAGTGACTAAAAGTATTGTTAAATTTCAGCGGAAGTTTTTCGACCATGGAATTGAGTACTTGAAACCCCTGGTACTTCGTGATGTTGCTGACGACATTGAGATGCATGAATCGACAGTTAGCCGAGTGACAACAAACAAGTATGTACAAACTCCGCAAGGGTTGTTCGAGCTGAAGTATTTTTTTAATAGTGGGATCAATACCGCTGATGGAAATTCCATTGCTTCGGAGAGTGTAAAAAGTCGTATTAAAGAGATTATTTCTGAAGAAAATCCCCAAAAACCATATTCAGATCAGAAAATAGTTGCTCTTTTAGAGGGACAAGATATAAATATTGCGCGTCGAACCGTGACTAAATATCGAGAAATGCTTGGCTTTGGTTCATCGACTGAGCGGAAAAGACTGTTTTGAGCTCACTCAGGGTAATAATAGTTTTCCCCTGGGGAAGAGGTGCTTCGTAGATGATTCTGCGTTACAATTAGATTAATCCAGACTTCATTCCGGAGTCTGTTGAAGTAAGGAGGTTGCCTTATGCAAATTGCCGTTACTTTCCGTCATATGGAGAGCAGTGATGCTATTCGCAGCTATGTGGAAGAAAAACTGTCCCGGGTTAAAAAGTATATTGATGAGCCTATTGATGCTCAGGTGGTTTTATCAGTACAAAAAAAAATAAATAATCGTGCCGAAGTTACCATGGTCGCTAAAGGGCTGACCATGAAGAGCACGGAGAGTAAGGATGATATGTATGCTGCTATTGATTTGATGGTTGATAAAATTGAACGGCAGCTGAAGCGTTATAAAGATAAATTAAAGAAACATAAGGGTGGTAACGGAATTCAGCGGCAGTTGGAAAAAACCATTTTTTCTGCGTCAAGTGTTGATGAAGAAAGTTCCGAGCCCGAAATTATTCGCAGCCACTCCTTTTCGGTTAAGCCGATGTCGGTGGAAGAGGCGGTGATGCAGATGGATCTTCTGAATAAAGATTTTCTTGTTTTTACCGATGATAACTCTGCAGAGATGAATGTTGTTTATCGACGTAAAGATGGAAACTATGGCTTAATCGTTCCCCAAGGAAGTTAAAATTTGTGAAACGGGTCTTTTTCTTGGTATAGATAAAGACCCGTATTTTTATTGCTGACCTTAAAAGATTGTGATTATGAAAATATCTGAACTACTGGATCCACAGGCTATTGTTGCTGATTTGCAAGCTAAAGACAAAAGGACAACTCTTGCAGAACTGACCGATTCTTTAATTTCCTGTGAGTCCTCTCTTGATCGGGAAGATGTTGTTGCCGTTTTACAAGAGCGGGAAAAACTCGGCAGTACCGGAATTGGTGATGGTGTTGCTATTCCTCATGGTAAATTAGCAGGCATTCCCGAGTTGAAATTGGTTTTTGGGCGGAGCCATGCAGGTGTTGATTTTGAGTCGATGGATGGACAACCCGCCCACCTGTTTTTTTTATTGATTGCTCCTGAGGAGTCTGTCGGTGTGCATTTAAAGACTTTGGCCAGAATTTCTAAGTTATTAAAAGATGCGGCTGTCAGAAAAAAGTTAATGGACGCTCCTGACCGGCAGGCTATTTACCAAGTCATTCTAGATCAGGAGGAGCAAGCCTGATTCCATAGAATATCCTCTTGACTCTGTGACTGATCAGGTTCTGAAGCTATGCCGAAACTTACTATTCAGGAAATCCTTGATGAAAAAGAATCTGGACTTGATTTAGAATTGTTATCCGGTTCCGGGGGATTATCTAATACGATTTCAGTTCCACGGATTCAAAAACCTGGGCTTGCCCTGGCTGGCTATACAGACAGTTTGCACCCAGATCGAGTGCAAATAATTGGCTCTACCGAGTTGAGTTTTCTGCAAACCATGTCTCGGGATGAAGCCATTGAAAAGGTACAGGGGCTCTGTCGCAAGAACCTTTCCTGTTTGATCATTACAAAAAATCAAGACCCCCCAGATTACCTTATTGAATATACTGAAGCAGGAAACATCCCTCTCCTGATTACCAAACACCTCAGTTCTAACTTTATTGCTCTCCTGACCCGATTTTTGGAAGAACGCCTTTTGCCGACGTCTACCCTGCACGGGGTTCTGGTGGATATTCTTGGTGTCGGTGTTTTAATCCAGGGGAAAAGTGGACTTGGTAAAAGCGAATGTGCTCTTGAGCTGATTCTGCGTGGATATCGTCTGGTTGCTGATGATATTATCAAGGTGCGTTTCAAGCTCCCTTCCGTTATTTTTGGTGAAGGAATGGATCTGCTTCACTATCATATGGAAATCCGTGGGTTGGGCATTCTTAATATCAAACATCTGTTCGGCGTTGCTGCAATTCGGGAACGTAAAAAAATCGATTTGGTTATTGAGTTAGTAAAATGGGAAGAGGGGAAAGAATATGATCGATTGGGGTTAGAAAAGCAGACATTTAATATCCACGGAGTTGCTCTGCCATTTGTACGGATACCGGTAGCTCCCGGAAGGAATATCAGCACGATTATCGAAGTCGCGGCACGTAATCAACTGCTGAAAGAAATGGGTTATCACAGTGCCCGTGAATTTCAAAAACTGCTGGAGAAACGGATGGCTGAAACGGCGCATTTACATTCTCATACGATTATAGGAGAGGATTTGGAATGAGCCGACGGTTACTGATTATTACCGGACTGTCTGGTTCCGGGAAAAGTACTGCTGCCAGAGTGCTGGAAGATCAGGGGTTTTTCGTGGTTGATAACCTGCCGTTGGTGATGTTGCCGGATTTTATGCAGCGTGCCAGAGAAGGATTGAATCCAAAAACGGATGTTGCCGTTGTTATTGATGTTCGTAATCGTGGTTTTTTGAGTGATTATGATAAAACCTTTGCTGAACTGGGGGGAGATGGTTGCCAGCTTGATATTTTGTTTTTTGAAGCGGCAGACGCGGTGTTACAGCGGCGCTATTCAGAAACGCGACGCTTACATCCGCTGGCAGCAGTTGAGACTGTGCAGACTGGCGTAGATAAGGAACGTCAGCAATTAAAGCAGTTACGAGGCAGGGCGACAAAAATTATTGACACCAGTAACCTGAACTCGCGGCAGTTACGTGAACTAATACTCGATTTCCTCGGGAAAGAATATCAGTCATTGCTCATTGTTAATCTTGAGTCCTTCGGCTACCGTTACGGCCTTCCGCCAGCAGCAGATCTTGTATTTGATGTCCGTTTTTTGCCTAATCCATATTATATCGATAATTTTCGACCGCTGACCGGTTTGGATCCTGAGTTGCAACACTATGTCCTTTCTCAACAGGCTTGCCGAGATTTTCGTCACCATTTAGATAATCTGCTGGTTTTTTTGTTGCCCCATTACCGTGATGAGGGGAAAAGTTATTTGACTATTGCCATTGGTTGTACCGGGGGGAGACATCGAAGTGTTTCAATTGTTGAAGATCTTTTTCAGCATTTTCCCGAAACTGATGTTATCCTCAGGAGTAACCATCGCGACATTGATAAGGGATAACTGATGATTGGTATTGTTGTTGTGACGCATGCTGATTTGGCTGACGAATTCCTTCAGGCAGCCGAGTTGATACTCGGGCCACTTAATGCCGTTGCGTCGGTTAGTATAAATTATGAGATGTCTGTCGATATTGCCAGAAAGGCACTACAGCAAGCGGTCAATAAGGTTGGAAAAGATGGAGATGGAACGTTGATTCTGACTGATATGTTTGGTGGAACTCCGACCAACATCAGTGCTGAATTTCTACAGGAAGGGGTAGTTGAGATCCTTACTGGAATTAATTTGCCAATGCTAATTAAGGGTGCTGGCGCTCGTGTGAATAAAAATCTGGACGAACTGACTGCTTTGCTTAAGGATTATGCCAAAAATGCAGTTATGCGTCCTTCTGAACTGTTGCGTTCTGCTGGATATAACGGCACATTGGAGAATTGATGGCTCTTGTTCTTGCCCGAATTGATAACCGGTTAATTCATGGACAGGTTTTGGAGTCTTGGGTTCCTTTTGTCCGAGCCGATTGTATTGTGGTTGCCAATGATGAGATTGCCGGGAATCAGTTGCAGAAATTGATGATGCAGGCTTCGGTTCCGAGTCGAATCAGGGTTGAAATTGGTACAGTAGCCGAAGCGATTGCCTTGCTAAATTCGACCCAACTCGATCACCGCAGGGTTCTCCTCCTTTTTGGCACGACTTCCGATGCCGTACGTGCTTATCAAGGTGGCTTGATATATAACCGATTGAACCTGGGAAATTTACAAGCGAATAAAGGTAAAGCTCGGCTCAGCTGCACCTTATTTCTTGATCCGGCTGATCTGGATCATTTGGAACTCCTTGACCAAGCTGGGGTCAAGATTACTGCCCGTTGTATTCCTGCAGATGGTGAGCGCCCCTGGAGAAAATTAATTCCTGCTTCTAGAGGGAGGGGAAAATGATTGTTAGCTTGCTCCTTGGAGCTCTGGTCTCCCTGGTTTGCGGGTTGGATCGCGTTGCGATTCTGCAGATCATGATTTCAAGACCTATTGTCGCAGCTCCTTTGGTTGCTCTCATTCTGGGTGAGCCCCAGATCGGACTGCAGATCGGAGTAATGGTCGAGTTGTTGTGGCTTGCAAGGTTGCCTGTTGGTGCAGCAGTTCCTCCAGATGATACTCAGGTGGCAATCGCCAGTAGTGTTCTGGCAATTATTTTGGGTCGAACATTAAATGCTTCAGGGATTGAGTTGCTATTGCTTTGTTTGTTGGTTGCTATCCCCCTAGGTAAAGTGGGTCAATACTTTGATCGTTATGCCAGACAATACAATGTTCGGTTGATAAAACAGGTTGATTTAGCTCTCGACCGGGGTTCATTGCTGCAGGCTGAATTACAGCATTTACGTGGATTAACCAGTTTTTCTCTCGCTGCAATAGGTACTTATACAATTGTTTTAGCGGGTGGTTTACTAATTATTCCCTTTCTTTGGCCTCTTCTTCAACAACCATTAAGTTATTCTTCTGCCTGGGTGCAATTGGCTTTGCCCTTGGTTGGCATTGCCGTCATTCTCGGGACGATCAATGTCAGCAGAGCGATTACCCTGTTTTGTGCTTCTTTTTGTATGTCTTTTCTCTTAATGTGGTTGGTGTGACATGGCTATTTCAAGGAGAACCCGTCTGCACATCTGGTTGCGATTGCTGTTGCTACAAGCAAGCTGGAATTTTGAAAGATTGCAGGGAATTGGGTTTTTTTATTCTTTGTTGCCAGGATTGAGGAAGCTCTACAAAAAGGAAAAATTGCTGGATGTCAGCCGCAAATATGTTGGTTATTTTAATACCCATGTTTATCTGGCTCCCATGGTTGCCGGTGCTGTTTTAAAATTGGAAGAAGAACAAGCTGCAGTTGTTGGCGATCAGACCCTTGAAATTGATAATTTTAAAGAGATGGTTGCCGCACCCTATGCCGCTATCGGTGATGCTCTATTCTGGGGTGGCTTGCGCCCTTTGGCCGCAGGAGTAGCACTGTTTTTTGCTGTTAAGGGGATTCTCTGGGCACCGCTCATTTTTATTCTGATTTATAATATTGTACCGACTTGGTTCAGAACAGTATTTTTTGTGCGTGGTTATCGCCAGGGGATGCAGTCAGTGGAGTTCATCCAGCAGCACAGATTGCCAGACTGGGCTATTCATACTAAGGAGACCGCTGTTGTAATTCTTGGTGGGCTGAGTGCATTTATGGTTTTTTCCCAGTTAACCCAACATCAATTACCGAGTTGGCTGGGGATGTTAACTCTCATACCGATGGTTTTCCTGGGGCTTGTGGCACGTAAAGGATTATCAACTCTGCTGCTGGTTCTTATAACTGTTATCAGTATTTTCTTCATCGGACTATTTTGGGCCGATGTGGTTAGTTTGATCTCTTTTTGAGGGGTAAAAGAACATATGCAAAATCGTAATTTTAAAATAGTAAATCGTTTGGGATTACATGCCCGGGCGGCTGCCCAATTTGTTCAGACAGCCAATAAGTTTAACTCTGAAGTCAATCTGATCAAAGATGATATTGAAGTGAACGGAAAGAGTATTATGGGAATTTTACTCCTTGCTGCGCCGCAGGGGACAGACATAGCTGTGGTTGTGGAAGGTGATGATGAACAACAGGCAATGGATGTTATTGCAGAATTAATCGAGGCTGGGTTTGGAGAAGATTAAGGTTTCTGAAGATACTTATTTGGTTGGAATAGGGGTTTCTCCGGGTATCAGTGTCGGGGAGATATGCCTGCTTGATCAACGCCCTATGATCAATCAATCATTAATTGAACCCGCAGAGGTTGAAGCTGAATTAGTGCGTTTTCAGCAAGCCGTAGATCGTGCCCGGGAGCAGCTACAAAAAATCAAACAGGCAGTTTCCAAACAACAGCATCTGCGGGAACATTTGTATATTCTTGATACCCATTTACTCATTCTTGAGGATGAGATGTTGGTGGATGGAACCAAAAAAGCGATACGTGGGCAGATGAATGCAGAGGGAGCTTTGTCGCAGGTTCTTAAACAACTTCGAGCACTATTTGACAAAATTGATGATGAATACCTGCGTGAGAGGCATTCTGATGTTGATGCGGTAGGGGAGCGTCTGTTGCGGATACTCACGGGTGTTGGTGAGCGTTCTATTGGGAAAAATGGGCAAAAATCATTGGTGGTTGCGCATGATCTCTCTCCAGCAGAAACGATGCAGATGGATCGCTCTAAAATTCTTGGTTTTATGACGGACAAGGGGGGGCGAACCTCCCACACCGCCATCTTGGCTCGTTCACTGAATATTCCCGCAGTTGTCGGGTTAGAATCTATTACCTCGATGGTTTCTGAAGGGATGTCGGTTGTTATCGATGGTTCCAATGGCGTCGTTATTTTGAAGCCTTCAGAAGAGACACTTAAGGAATATCTTCGGCGAAAAAAAACCTATGAACACCTGGAGCTGGAGCTTGAAAATTATTATGACCTCCCTTCAATTACGACAGATCAGACGTATATTCCTTTGCGGGGTAATCTGGAAATCGCCAGTGATATTGAACAGGCCAAGAAATATGCTGCTGAAGGTATTGGCCTCTATCGTACTGAATTCCTCTATCTTGGTCGGAGTGAGCCACCCGATGAGGAGGAGCAGTTCAAGGCCTATTGCAAAATTCTCCAGCAGGCAGAAGGTGAGCTGGTTACGATTAGAACCCTTGATATTGGTGGAGACAAGTTTGTCCCAGAACTGAATCTTGCAGATGAAGCTAATCCGGCAATGGGGTTGCGAGCAATTCGATTTTCTCTCCATGAGGGTCATCTGTTTAGAATTCAACTACGGGCTATATTACGAGCCTCAAGTTGTGGAAGGGTTCGCATCTTATTCCCCATGATCAGTGGGGTTGCTGAAATTAGAGCTTGTAAACAAATTCTTGGTGAGATTCAATCCGAGTTGGATCGGGAAGGAGTTGCTTATGACTCCGGTCTTGCTATCGGAATTATGATCGAGACTCCATCTGCCGTTATGATAGCGCCCTTATTGGCTCAGGAAGTTGATTTTTTCTCTATTGGCACCAATGACCTGATACAATACTTTCTTGCAGTTGATCGCGGGAATGAACATGTTGCTTACCTTTATGACCCGTTACATCCGGCAATTCTACGTGCACTAAAAGCAACTTGTGATGCAGCAAATTCTGCTGGTATTGAAGTCTGTATTTGCGGTGAAATGGCTGGTGAGTCGCTTTACACGTTGGTATTAGTTGGGCTGGGGTTGCATGAGCTCTCCATGAATCCTGCGTGTGTTCCCCGGGTTAAACGAGTATTGCGGCAGATTTCTAAACAAGATGGAGAACTTCTGGTTGAAAAATTATTATCACTGTCGACCAGCAAAGAAGTTTCGATAATGATTGAGAATGAAATGCGCAACCGATTGCCTGATATTTTTGCGCAACCATTGATATAACGATAACGGTATAGAAGAAGGAAAGGATAGATACAAATGCCGATGACCGATTTTTTATTTACTTCAGAATCCGTGGGGGAAGGACATCCCGACAAAGTTGCTGACCAGATTTCTGATGCTGTTCTTGATGCCATTCTTGAGCAGGATCCAAGAGCCCGGGTCGCATGTGAGACATTAGTGACAACAGGGATGGCAATTATTGCTGGAGAAATTACTACCACCGCCTATGCGGATCTGCCCGCGATTGTCCGGCAAACCATCAAAGAGATTGGTTATAATGATTCGGCCATCGGGTTTGATTATAAAACTTGTGCAGTTCTGACTTCGATTGATCAACAATCTCCCGATATTTCCCAGGGAGTGAGTGAAGGGGAAGGGCTGTTTACCGAGCAGGGTGCAGGAGATCAAGGCTTGATGTTTGGTTTTGCCTGTAATGAAACTCCTGAATTGATGCCAATGCCCATTACTTTTGCCCATAAACTGACCCAGAAACTGGCAGATGTGCGCAAGAGTGGACAGCTTGATTTTCTACGTCCTGACAGTAAATCTCAAGTATCAATTCAGTATATTGATGACAAGCCAACCCGGATTGATACCGTTGTTATTTCGACTCAACATAATCCAGATGTTCTCTATGCTGATCTGAAAGAAGCTGTTATTGAAGAGGTTATCAAGCCAGTTCTTCCCCTTGATCTCCTTGATAATAAAACCAGTTATCTGATCAATCCAACCGGGCGCTTTGTTATCGGCGGGCCTATGGGGGATTGTGGTCTGACCGGCCGGAAAATTATTGTCGATACCTATGGTGGGCAAGGTTCCCACGGTGGCGGTGCCTTCAGCGGTAAAGATCCATCCAAAGTTGATCGTAGTGCCTCTTACATGGCACGCTATGTTGCAAAAAATATTGTTGCAGCGGGATTGGCGCGAAAATGTGAAGTTCAACTAGCCTATGCAATTGGTGTTGCAGAACCTGTGTCCGTCATGATCAATAGTTTTGGAACCGGTAAAATACCCTCAAACCAGATTGCTGAGATTGTCCAGGATGAATTTGATATGCGTCCCGCTGCAATTATTGAGCAGCTTGACCTGCTCCGACCCATTTATCGGCTGACCGCCGCCTATGGTCACTTTGGTAGGGAACTACCTGATTTTACCTGGGAATTTACTGATCGGGCTGATTCTCTTCGGTCTCGTGCTGGTCTTTAAAGAAATTTACAGCAAAACGGGACTGTCCCCGCATGGGGGCTGTCCCAGGCTTTTGCGGCGCAAACCAGCACAGTTCTTCGTGGTTCGTAAACTTCGGGACAGCCCCCGATGGGTCTGGGGACAGTCCCAAGTTTACTGCAATACTGCTTGAACTAGCGCCCTTTTTAACCTGAGATTTAATCACGAAAGCGTTTCAGTATCTCTTGATACTGATCAATACGTCGGTCACGGAAAAACGGCCAGATCTGTCGAACTTTTCCACTCTGCTCAAGGTCGATATCAAGACATAAAAGTTCTTCCCTGTTGGCACTTGCCTGACCGATAATCTCTCCTTGGCATCCGGTAACAAAACTGCCTCCCCAAAAGTCTATTCCTCTGGTGGATTGACTTGGATCGCATTCAAAACCAACTCGATTGACTGTAACAACCGGGATTCCATTGGCTATAGCATGCCCTTGTTGTATCACTAGCCATGCTGCCAACTGACGTTGTTGTTCCTGCGGATTGTCCGTTGGATCATAGCCAATAGCGGTTGGATAAATAAGGACTTCCGCACCTGCCAGAGCCATCAGCCGGGCAGCTTCAGGGTACCATTGATCCCAGCAGACCATAACTCCCAGTTTCCCGACTGAAGTTGTAATTGGGTTAAATCCAAGATCACCGGGGGTGAAATAAAACTTTTCATAGTAGCCGGGATCGTCAGGGATATGCATTTTACGATAGGTTCCTGCAATGTTACCGTCTTTTTCCAGAACTACGGCGGTATTGTGATATAGCCCTGGCATCCGTTTTTCAAATAGTGAGACAACCAGAACGATTCCCAGTTTTTTTGCTAAGGAGGAAAATTTCAGTGTTGTCTCTCCAGGGATACTTTCTGCCAGGGCAAAGTTGATAATATCTTCCGTCTGACAGAAATAGTGACTGCTATGTAGCTCCTGTAAAACAACCAGTTCAGCTCCTTGTGTCGCCGCTTGAGTAATTTGTTGGCAACTATTCTCAATATTTTCCCGATGATTGGCAACACAGCTTTGTTGTATCAAAGCAACTTTTAAGATGTTCATGCCAGGACTCCTTGCGGAAGTTGCATGGAAATACAGTGTAGAGACCCATGTTGCTTGATCAATGGACGACAATCAATACCGATAATCTCCCGTTTTGGGAATGCTTTACCGATGGTTTTTAGTGCCAGAGTATCGGTTGGATCACTATATGTTGGAACAAGAATTGCGTCGTTTATAATCAGAAAATTTGCATAGGATGCTGGTAACCGTTTATCACCGTCGTAACAGGCTAAAGGCATGGGGAGTGGAAGGAGGAAAAACGGTCGTCCTTTTTGAGTCTTGAATTGTTTGAGTTGAGTTTCCATTTTTTTCAGTTCAAGATAATGTTCATCCTCCAGATCGGTGCAATGGATATAAAGAATGGTATCATTTGGACACAATCGAGCCAAGGTATCAATGTGGGAGTCGGTATCATCCCCAGCCAGCCAGCCGTAGTCGAGCCAGAGGAAATGATTTGATCCCAGCAGTTTTGAAAATTCTGCTTCCAGCCCTTTTCTGTCAAGATGTGGATTGCGGTTCGGATTGAGCAGACATGTCGATGTTGTCAATAGTGTGCCGGATCCATCACTTTCTATGCTGCCTCCTTCCAGTATCAGGTTTGTAGGATATCTTTGTCCTTTCTTAAGTATTCCTGTGTCATACAGTTCCCGGGTCACCCGATTGTCTTTCTCGGCTGGAAATTTTGATCCCCAACCAGTAAAGGTGAAATCAAGTAACTGTGGGTGGCCGTTGGTGTAAATGGTTATTGGTCCAAAATCGCGTATCCAAGTGTCATTGGTGTCGATTTTGTGTAGAGAAATATTAGAAGAAACAATGGATTCTTTTTTGAGAGTATCGCGAACAATATCGGGCTCTGGTGCGATTATGACAACTTTTTCGAAGCGGACAATCTGGCGAATTAATTCGATATAGACTTTTGTGACTTGATTAAGAATCGGCTGCCAATCGGTCTGTTCATGTGGCCAAGCCAGTAGAATTGCATCCTGCGGCTCCCATTCTGCAGGGAGCCGACGTGTGGTTGAAAGACGATACCCCATATTTGATGCTCTTGTAGCAGTTACGAGCTGCTGCTGGATTTTTCGATTGACATACTTTCAATAATAACAGCCTCCTTTGGCACATCCTGATGATGGCCGCTGTTTCCCGTACTGACTTTGGCAATTTCGTCCACTACGTCCATTCCCTCAATCACTTGTCCAAAAACAGCATAACCGTAACCGGTTGGGGTTTTCCCCTGATGGTTGAGAAAATCGTTGTCAGCTAAATTGATAAAGAACTGACTGCTGGCACTGTCAACCACCTGGGTGCGCGCCATGGCAAGTGAACCACGAAGATTTTTCAATCCGTTGTTGGCTTCATTCTTAATTTCAGCCCGAGTCTTTTTCTGAGACATTTCAGGAGTAAATCCTCCACCCTGGATCATGAAGTCAGGGATGACACGGTGGAAGACCGTTCCTTCATAAAATCCGTCACGGACATAATTAAGAAAATTTTCAGTACTGATAGGAGCTTTTTCGGAGTTGAGTTCAATAACGATAAGCCCTTTGTTGGTTTTCATTCTTACGATTTCTTGCGTGCTCATACCAATCTCCTCCGCATAGTTTTATTCGCCGTGTTTGTTTGATTTCGCATTTCATGAATTATGATTGCAGTTGATACCATATTTTGTCGTGTTACGGATAGGAAATACCAGGGAGGATTTTGGCGCTTTATGGTTGTCGGGGAGATAGATACTATTTATTTACAGCTCCTAACAGAAAGTTGTTCCAGCTTTTAAAAGTTTAATGAATTGTTCATTTGGGACTGGTTTACTGAAAAAATATCCCTGGTAGAGGGGGCAACCTTTTTCTTCTAGAAATTCAAGTTCAAATTTGGTTTCTACCCCTTCGGCGATCACTTTAAGATCCAGGTGGGTTGCCATAGAGATAATTGTATCGACAATTGCAGCATCGTTGACATCTGTTTCAATGTCACGGACAAATGATTGATCAATTTTCAAGATGTCCAGAGGCATTTTTTTTAGGTAGGTCAGTGAGGAATATCCTGTGCCAAAATCATCAATTGATAATTCGATGCCGAGGTTTTTAAGTGCTTTCATTTTTTCAATGGTATCCGAAATGTTGTCAATCACCATCCCTTCGGTTAGTTCAAGTCCCAGTTGGGTTGGGTCTGCGCCGGTTTGCGCAAGAATATTTTCCACTTGATTGACGAAATTGGGTTGGCGAAATTGGCGTGGACTGACGTTTACCGCGAGGTGGTTAACCGCTATCCCACTGTCACTCCATGCTTTTAAATGTTCGCAAGCTGTCTGTAATACCCATTCTCCAATTGGTAGAATCAAGCCAGTTGCTTCTGCAATGGGGATAAAAGTCGCGGGGGAAATAAAGCCTTTCTCCGGGTGGATCCAGCGCGCTAACGTTTCTGCACCAAGAATTTCACCTTTGCCATTGACTTGTGGTTGAAAATATAAGGAAAGTTCACCCCGTTCAAGGGCGTAACGTAACTCCTTTTCTACCGCCAGTCGATTGTCTGCAGCAGCCTGCATGCTTGGCAGGAAGAATCGTATTGTATCTCGGCCATCATCTTTGGCACGATACATTGCCGTATCTGCATAGCGGAGGATGTCATCCCCCGTTTCCGGATTGTTTCTGTCAGAAGGAAACATAGCAACACCGATACTCGGTGTGACATGAAGTTCGTGTCCATCAATATTATATTTTTCCGCCAGTCGAAATTTTATATGTTCTGCTTTCTGTTGTGCTATTGCTGCAGCATTGATTGAATTATCTCCCAAATCGGAGAGGAGCATAACAAATTCATCTCCCCCGAGTCGTGAAACGCTATCTTCAGCACGCAGGTCGTGGAGTAAACGTTTTGCAACTTCTTGCAGTAAGCTGTCGCCAATCGGGTGTCCGAGAGAATCATTGATGTTTTTGAATCGATCCAGATCAAGAAAGAGCATGGCGCCAAAATGATTGGAACGACGGATACGGGAAATATTCTGTTCTAGCCGGTCAAGCAGCAGGCGCCGGTTAGGAAGTCCTGTTAGAGAATCGTAAAACGCAAGATGTTTAATTCTTGCTTCGGCTTGCTTACGGTCAGTTACATCACGTAAAGTTGCGCAAATTTTATCTTCTGTCTGATCTTTCCCCTTCTGATAACTGGCATTTAAAGAACAGGGTATTTGCGTTTTATCTTTGTCCTGCAAGTTGAGTTCGTAGTCATATATTTTGCCTTCTGTTCGTAATTGGTTAAATAAGTGATCACGATCCTGAAGACTTGGAAATATCCGTTCTATCGATGAATTAATGATATCTTCACGATAATATTGTGAAATATGTGAAATCGATGGGCTGATTTCTATCACTTTTCCATCAAAGTGCATCTCCAGGTAGACATCCTGCAGATTATCAAAAATAACCCGATATTTTTGTTCACTAACTTTTAATTTCAGGTGTGATTTGTTGAGATCTTTGATTGCTTTTTGTAATGCCAGGGTTCGTTTGGTGACTTCTTCTTCCAAGTGCTCCTGGTAGGAACGATTTTCAACAATTAGGCGGGCACGTTCAGTTGCCTGGTTTATGGCGTGGAGGAGAACAGACATATCCTGGATCGGTTTTAGCAGGTAATTCCATGCGCCGCAGCGGATTGCTTCGATGGCATCACCAATAATTCCTGTTCCTGATACAACAATAATTGGCGTATCGGGGGAATCCCGGGTGATTTTTTCGATCACCTCGAGACCATCAACTTCTGGCATACGTAGGTCGCAGATGACTAAATCTGGTTTTTCCCGGGCAAAAATCTCCAGCCCTTCCCGCCCGTTTCGTGCTTCCAGGATCTGGTAATCGTAATCTTCCAAAAACATCCGGAAACTATCCCGAATATTTTCTTCGTCATCAATTGTCAGGATAATTTGATTTCTACGCTGCGCCATTAATGAGCACCTTTTAAAATATTGTAGCTTCATCTGAATCAGGTACAGTATTATGCCGAGTATTCCATGGTTAGTCAAACTTAATTGTAAGATTTTATAAAGGATCGTGCGATAAAGGTGTGTCTCTATTTTGCAGAGGAAGCTGTTGACGGCTTTTTCAGCAGTGTTGCTTATGAAGCAGGGAAAAGGCTGTTAACGGACAAGTGCCCGAATAGTGTCTTCGGTTTGGTTCTGGAGAATTTCATTTGCCTCTTCATTGAGATAAAATTTCTCCCGGTATTCAGCAGAAATTCCACGCGGACAGGTATCACCATTTGAACCGAAATGAAACTGGTAACTGAGCAGATTCGCAACATAAGCTGCAGCAATGATATCCTGCTCAATAGGGGAGGAACTGGGTTGATGGCAGGGTGAATTTATCCTCACCCACCCAGCCAGTGGTGTAGGCGATTAAACCTTTTTTCTGGTCAAACGCTCAATACTTGTGTATAAAAGAAACTTCTTTTAATCC
>Ga0256840_1001087_pt1 | contig 26275 bp, 30 predicted proteins | sample 355202metaG_FD_185969 | JGI IMG/M metagenome (GOLD analysis project Ga0256840, IMG submission 185969) | Hydrothermal vent microbial communities from Mid Atlantic Ridge, Atlantic Ocean - 355-202 | ecosystem: Environmental > Aquatic > Marine > Hydrothermal vents | place: Atlantic Ocean: Mid... | reverse complement strand
ACTCGAAGTCTCTCTAGGCCTTTTAAACAAGGTCTCTCTGTTTGTGGATGGGAATTATAGAGAAGTGTTGCTTAGATGTAGCTTAATGTTTGGGGGAGTTTGGGAAATGTTTTGAATTTGTTTATTTGCACTAGTTTTATGGTTTAAGATTCTATAATCCAACCACCGCCAATAAGTTTATCATCATCATAAAACACTGCTGCTTGTCCAACTGCTACACCGAACACACCCTCTTCTAATGTAAGTTCTGCAATTTCATTTTTTATTTGCACATGACACCTTACGGATTTTGTTCTATATCTTAATTTAACTGTAGTATCAAACTCTTTTCTGTCATCAAACATATTTAAATTATTAAGCTTTACATTAAAACATGCTAAATCTTCTTTTTTTCCTACTATTATTTGATTTTTTTCAGGATTTATCTTTAAAACAAAATGAGGGTCATGTGCGCCATGGACAGTAAAGCCTTTACGTTTACCAATGGTATAATGCATATAACCCTTATGCTCTCCAACGACATTGCCCTCTTGATCTAAAACTTCACCAATCTGATCAACTTGCACATACTCTTTTAAAAGATCTGTATATGTACTTTCTACAAAACATATTTCACTAGATTCTCTTTGTGAGGAAAATGATTCGAGGCCTTTAATGGAGGCAGCTAGTTCTTTAATGTCTTTTTTATGTCTTTGACCAAGTGGAAATTTAAGTCTCGGTAAAATCTCTCTATTGATATAAAATAAAAAATAACTTTGATCTTTTGTATCATCTTCTGCTGCATACAGATACTTACCATCTGTTTTAATATAGTGACCAGTTGCTAAATACTGCGCACCAATTTCATCAGCATATTTAATCATTTCACCAAATTTTAAGTTTCTATTGCACAAAGCACATGGGTTTGGTGTTTTACCCTCAGCATAGCTCTCTATAAATGGTTGAAAAACTTTTTCATTAAATATCTCTTGTAAATCAAGTACATGGAGTTTAATACCAACAAAATCTGCAGCTTTTTGCGCACGAGCCTGATGTATTTCATGATATCCTGGTTTTGAATGAAGTTTCATATATAAACCTTCTACTTCATACCCTTCTTCTTTTAATAATAACGATGTAATAGTCGAATCGACACCACCACTCATTCCAACTAAAACTTTTTCTTTCATCTCTTCCCCATATTTTGCTAAAATCTTAAACTAAGCTTTTAACTGTTTCAATCTTTCTTTCTTTGTTCCAATTGATGTTATTTGTATACCAAAGTTTCCATCAACAATTACAACTTCCCCTTGTGCTATTACATGATTATCCACAAGAATTTCTAGAGGGTCGTTCGCCAATTGATTTAACTCAATTACAGAACCAATATCCATATTAAGTACATCTTTTAAAAGCATTCTTTTTTTTCCAATTCTAACACGAACTGGTAATTTTACATCCATAATTAAAGATATGTTTTTCAATTCTTCTTCTGAGAGCTTAACACTATCTTCTGCGCAATTATTATCAGAGCTTCCAGCGTCTAATGCGTTTGAAACATTAGAACTTTCATTAGATGCTACTTTAAAAAGACCTTCATTTAACTTATCGTCAATAATAAACATCATCATTGCATGTAAGTTTGCCAAAGAAAACTTGTAAACGAACATTTTACTAAAAGACTCTAAACTCACTTCTCCATTGTCATTAACAAGTTCAATACTCTCTATACTAAAAGACAAAATAGGTAGCTCTTTTTGTCCTGAAAGTGCTGTAGATATAGCCCCAAAGATATTAGAGATTATCTCTTTTGATGCATCTAAATCATCATCACTAACATCTTCTCTTTCACTTGCTTCTTCACCCATCATCATATCTGATAAAGAAGCTGCCATATTAGGAGGAAATGCAACCATCGCTTGAGCATCTATATCACCACTGACTTTAATTCTTGCTAAAACGATTGGTGGCACAATGTTAGAAATAATACTTAACTCTTGTTCTTCTTGTAACTCAAGTGTCGGAGCTTCCCCGACAAGTGCTTCTATTGTACCAACAGTTTCATCTTCAAATAGTTTTATAAAACCACTCATCTACCTACTCCTCATTTTCTAAATCATCATATATGATATCTTTCACGCCAGATATTTTTGTATGTCTTTGCTCTTCTAATTTTTCTAAAGTGCGCTTCACTGCATCTTTTTCAGTTTCTATTATCTCAGTAATATTAATAGATTTCCTAAATCTTCGTAAGCCTATCTCACCCAAGAATCTATCTTTTCCATCAACAGATACCGTCACGACATCATCCGCTGCACTAGAGAGTCGAATAACATCACCAACCTGTAGCTCAAGTATATCATGCATAGTTAAATCTGCATCACCTAAATTTGCTTCAATATTTACTTTTGCTCCACCAAGTAATACTTTTAACTCTGTATTCCTACTTTTTTTAGAACTAGTTTCATTTAACATCAAATCTCTTGAAGCGAGCTTTGGTAAAATCGGTTCTAGCGAAATTACAGGATAACATATATTCATCATGCCGGAGCTATGTCCTATAATAATTTCCATTACAACCATAACCACAATTTCATTTTGTGCAACAATTTGAACAACATTAGGACTTGATTCTTTTGACTCAATCGTAGGGTATACCTCCATTACTGGACCCCATGCCTCTTTTAAGGTACTCATCATAACACGAAGAATTGTTTCAAAAAGACTCAGTTCTATATCTGAAAATTCTCTTGTTGCATCAAAGGGCTCTCCCTTTCCACCTAACAAACGATCAAGCATAGGAAAAGCGATAGAAGGATTTATCTCTATAACACCACTTCCTTCCAAAGGTTTAATAGAAAAAACATTAAAACTTGTAGGATTAGGTAAAGACATCAAAAACTCACCATAAGTCATTTGATCCACTGAATGCAGTTGTATTTCAACAATTGAGCGCATAATTGATGATATTTGAGAAGCTAAACTTCTTGCCATTTTGTCATGTACACCACGAAATGCGCGTAGTTGTTCTTTGGAAACCCTGTTGGGTCGTTTAAAATCATATAAAGTAACTTGACGCTGAGGAAGAAGATTATCATCACTACTCTCTAAAACATCTTCACCCTCATCTTCTACTACATCGAGTAGTGCGTCAATCTCTTCTTGTGAAAGTATATCTGCCATTTTATGCTCCTATACTCTCTTTAATTTTTTGTATCACAGATTTATGGATTTGTGATATTCTCGACTCTGTTATATCTAGTATATTACTTATCTCTTTAAGGGTCAACTCTTCAAAATAATACAACTGAATAATCATTTGCTCTCTCTCTTTATATCCTGAGAGAACTTTTTTTATTACCTCAACGAGCTCATCTTTTTCAACCTGAGACAGGGCAGCACCTTCATCACCCACTTGCAATTGATCATGTAAAGGCATTACAGTGTAGATATTTGAAGCAATTCTGGCGTCATGTACTTTTTCCACACTTTCATTAAGTTTGAGAGCAAGTTCTTCATCGGTAGGTTCTTCATCATGTGTCAACATATGTTCTTGGACAATATAGTCTATTGCTTTAACAAGTTTACGACTCGCTCTACTTAAAATATCCAAACTTCTAAGATAATCTAACATTGCGCCATAAACTCTTGTTTTTGCATATCCCCAAAATGAATCATTTATTTTTTCGTCATATCTTCTTGCAAGTTTTATAAGCTCTTCTGTCCCAATAGCCGATAAATCAGAAAAATCAACGGAACTGGGAAGTCTCTCTTTTAATCTATATGCCATTGCTTTAACGGCAGGAAGATATTGAAGGGCCAGTTCATCTTCTTGATGCTTTAGGTCCTGTTGGTAAGCATTTTGTATCATACTTTTTTTCCTGCAAGATCATCCGCATTCATTTGTACTACTGCATCTGTAATCTTACATGCTGAATCGATAAGTTTTTCACGTTTATTTATCTCTTTGACAAAAAAATCTAAATCTTTTTCATGGGTATCAATTGGAAAGTTATATGCCTTAGCTGCAATTGTTTTGTAGTAAAGCGCGATAATAATATGAGAAAAAAGATAGAAGAATATTGTAATCAAAAAAGTGTATGTCAACAATCCTTCTGCATCCATAGACTTGAGTATGCCAAAAATTATTCCAACAAAGAACCCCTGAACAGTAAAAAAATAAACAAAATTTTCTCCAAGCATCAACTACCCCAACATCGACTTAAAAATGGTCAATCAATCTCTTGAATAAACCAGAGAGACCACTTTCATTTGATGTAACCAGCACATTTCGTTCCAGCTTAAGCGCAACTTTTCTTACTATCGCTTCCATATCTTTAGATGGAATCGAATTTGGGTACTCAGCAGTAAAGAGTGAACGTTGTTTGACCGATGATGAAACTTTTACATCTGAATTAATCTTCCCTAACAACTGCAGATCTAAGTTCCCACCAATATTCGCTTTTGCAACTTTTTTAATCTTTTCAAAAACTCCCACTGCCTCTTTTTCATTTTTAACCTGATTCATAATAACGCTAACATCATCTCGCAGCGTTGCAATAGTCTTGATAGTTGCATACGCATCAGTAATTGCAGCAGGATCTGGAACAGTCACAACAACAACATCATCTGCTGCGTTTAGAAACATCTGAATATGCTCACCAATTCCTGCTCCAGTATCTATGATCATAATATCAAGCTTGTCTAAAACCTGCGCTTCTTCCATAAAACGTTCAAAAAGCGCCATATCTGAGTATTTTAAAATCTCATCACCACTTTCACCAGGAATTAAAATAAGATTACGAGTAATAGGGATAAGAATATCACTCACCTTTGCTTCACCCTTTAGGACATGCAAAATATTCTTTTTAATCTTTACATTAAACATTACATCAAGATTTGCAAGACCAATATCTGCATCAAAAATTCCAACATTGAGTCCCTGCTGAGAAAGCATATAGGCAAGGTTTGAACTGATGGTACTTTTCCCAACGCCACCCTTACCACTTGTAATGGCTAAAAAACGTGTTTTTTTTGACTTTTTATCAGCATTTGAAGCAACAAGTTCTTCAAGCTTTTGTGCTTGATGTCCTATCATACTTTGCTCCTATTAAATCCATTGAGTAAACATTCTATTAAAAAGTCACTGTTTGCACATACTAAATCTTCTGGCACTTCTTGTCCTACTGAAAAATAGCTAATTGGTTTTTTAGTCTCATAAGCAAGAGAAAAAATATTACCAAAGCCTCGAGTTTCATCAAGTTTTGTGAACATTAAAGTATCTACCCCGAGTGTTGCAAAATTATCATAAGTAATTTTCAAGTCATCATATTTGATAGAACTTGGCATAACTAAAACAACATCAACACTGTAATGTGTTTGATTTGCATTCAAACATTCATAAATTTTTTCAATTTTTCCTTTATCATAAGGACTAGAACCCATTGTATCAATAAGAATATAGTCACAATATTTTAGTGACTCTAATGCAGTTGAAAATTCTGGAGGGTCAACAACCGTCTCAATACCAAGCTTCATCATTCTTGCATACTGCATTAGTTGTTCAACAGCACCAATGCGGTAAGTATCTAAAACAACAAGTCCAACTTTATACTTCTTTTCTAATAGATAAGAATATCTTGCTGCAAGCTTTGCAATAGAAGTAGTTTTGCCAACACCAGTAGGGCCAACAAGCATAATAACTTTTTTATTCCCAACACTGACAGGGTTTTCTCGTCTAATTGGAACCATTTTTCTTAAAATAGTTTGAAAATAACGCTTGACAGTTGTAGAGTTTTCACGCATTTTTAGCGGCATATGCTCAAGTGTTACCTGCATTAGTTCATGAAGATGTTCTTGATTCATTCCGCTTTGAGATGCAAGGCGATAAATCTCTGCAAACTCAGATGGAATTTGATTTTCTAAATCAGGTGATTTTTCATCCCAGAACATATTTTGAATAATTTTTACTTTATCAGTCAGTTTATTTATCTCAGATTTTATCTCTTTGAGTTCTTTGGACTCTGTAAATCCATTTGCAGCACTTGTTTCACCGTAAAGATTATCCACTGGTTGTGTAACTTTGGATATCTCAGATATCTGCTTTGCTGCGTTTGAAATATCAAATAAAATATCTTTGCTTTCTTCTTTTAGCGAATGTTTTGTTTTTAAAGGTTTTGCAGTTTTTCCGTAGCCAACCGGGAGCATACTTTCATCAATACCTATGACTATTTCATACAAAGCCTCTCTTCCAAGAGCTTTTTTCTGTATCTCCTTGGTTTCAATAAGCATACCCTCATCACCAATTTCCATCTTCGCTTTTTTTAAAGCTTCTGAAGGCGTTCTCCCTGTAAAAGTTAATATCTTCATCTCATTACACCTGCTAAAGGAATTACGACACTCTCCCGCTCAGACCAAGAAGGGTGAGGAATTGTCAAGTTTTTACTTTTTATACTACGATTATCAAAAAATATAATATCCAAATCTAATGTCCTTGGTGCATTTGCAAAACTTCTTTTTCTACCAAACTTCTTCTCAAGTCGCATAAGATACGCTAAGAATTCTTTAGGCTGGGCTGATGTCTTTAGAACAATGATTGAGTTAAAAAAATCATCTTGTTTTTCATAACCAAATGGAGGATTTTTTAAAATCAACGAAGTCTTGATAAGCTCTACTCTTTTTTCACGTTTAAGTTCAAAATAAAGATGTTCAAACCTACGTTTCACATCACCGACATTTCCACCAATCCCTACCACAACCTCATATCTATGAGTGTGCTTAGGCGAGGTAGAAAAAGGAAAACGCAAACTATAAAAAGTTTTTAATTTTTCATTTATACTGCGTTTGATATACATGTTTCAACTATGCTTGTTGTGCAGCTTGTGCTTCTTGGGCAGCTTTAATTTCATTCATAATTTGTAGCATTCCCATCATCGCGAGGTGGTAACCAAATGGTCCAAAACCTACAACAGATGAAGTACAAACAGGTGCAATCATATTTTTTGCTCTAAAATCTTCACGTCTATGGATATTACTGATATGAACTTCTATAGCAGGAAGACTAACTGCAGAAATTGCATCTCTAATCGCAATTGAAGTATGTGTATACGCAGCTGCATTGATAATAATACCTTGCGCATCACCATAGCATTCTTGAATTTTGTCAACTATCTCACCTTCTAGATTACTTTGAAAAAACTCTATATCAACACCATTTTGAGTTGCCACGTCTTTCATCTGAGCATGAATTTGTTCCAACTTCATTGGACCGTAAATATTTTGTTCTCGAACACCAAGCATGTTTAAATTTGGACCTTGAATTACTACTATTTTCATTTTTAACCTTTTTAAAATTTTAGAAGATTATTTTATCTAAAAATAGATTAAAAACAAGTACCTACGTGTGAAACTTACTATCTTAAAATTAAAAAGTGTATAATCTCTTTTAAATTCTATACAGAGAAAACAATGACAATACTATCACCAAACTATATACTTACACCCGATACACTTTTAAAGAATAAAGCACTTGCATTTGACAAAGAGATTAAAAAAATTGCGCCACTTGATCAACTAAAGTCTGAATTTCCAAATGCACAAGTGATTGAACTTCAAAAAAATTCACTACTGATGCCTGGTCTCATCAATGCTCATGTTCACATTGAATTTTCAGCAAATAAAAACCAACTTAGTTATGGAGATTTTATCAACTGGCTTTATAGTGTTATTGAACACCGAGAAGACCTCATGGAGAACTGTGACATCGACTGCATGAGCAAAGCCATTGACTCTATGCTTGATAATGGAATCACGACTATTGGTGCGATTAGCTCTCATGCAATGGATCTTGAAGCTTGTGCGAACGCGAAACAAAATGTTGTTTTTTTCAACGAGCTAATTGGTTCTCAAGCAGCGATGGCCGATGCACTGTACTCAGACTTTCTCGCTCGACTAGAAGCTTCACAAACGATAAAAAGAGAGGGATTCATTCCTGCTGTTGCGATTCATTCGCCCTATTCTGTACATCCTATTTTGATACAAAAAACACTGCAAATTGTACGTAAAGAAAAGCTCAAACTCACTGCTCATTTTATGGAAAGTGAAGCTGAACGCAACTGGATTGATTCGAGTGAAGGAGAGTTCAAAGAGTTTTTTCACACACTTTTAAAACAAGAACAAAGTGTCACAGATGCAAAAGAATTTCTTAACTACTTTAATGGATATGAAACACTTTTAACACATGCTGTCTATACAAATGAAGAAGAACTCAATGCCATTGCTAAAGAAAAACATACTATTATTCATTGCCCAATTTCAAATAGATTGTTAGGGAATCCTACACTTAATATCAAAGAACTCAACGATAAAAATATTCCATGGATTGTAGCCACTGATGGTTTAAGTTCCAACTATGAACTCAATCTTTTTGAGGAGATGAAAATTTCTCTGTTTATGCACAGCTCTGCCCCACTCCTAGAGTTTGCAAAGCAACTGCTTCGTGGTGTGACTCTAAACGCAGCTAAGGCGCTTGGACTTAACTCGGGAGAAATTGCTGAAGGTAAAAATGCAGATATGCTTGTTTTGGACTTAGATAATGAACCTAATGAAGAGTTAGCTCTTCATTTAATCCTTCATCGCTATAATATCTCTAAAGTTTTTATCAATGGAAAAATGGAAAAAGGAACACTCTAAATGAATTTTATAAAAAAATTATTTTCACCGATTACTGCAACTATGAGTTATATACAAAATCATTTCAAAGCAATGCTTTTTGTCCTACTCTTAGTTATACTCTTTGCTCCAACAAGTGAAAAAGAGTTTACACCATACAATCTTCAAACGATTAATCTGAATGGTCCAATAATGGACTCTACTGAAATAGTAGAAAAAATAAATAAAGCTTGTGACAACGATAATATAAAAGGTGTTCTCTTAAATGTAAATTCTCCAGGAGGAGCTGTTTCTCCTTCTATTGAAATAGCCTATGCTATCAAAAGACTTCATGATAAAAAACCTGTGATCGCCTATGCTAAAGGCACAATGGCGAGTGGCAGTTATTATGCTAGTATTTGGGCAGATAAAATCATTGCTAACCCAGGAAGTATGATAGGAAGCATCGGTGTTATCATGCAAGGTGCAGACTTAAGCGGTATCATGGAAAAGCTTGGTGTTAAAACGCAAGTTGTAAAAGCTGGACTTTATAAACAAATAGGAACACCGGACAGACCTTGGAAAAAGTATGAAGTAGCAGAACTCAACAAAGTCATCAAGGGGACATACCAGATGTTTGTAAGTGATGTGGCACAAGCGAGAAACCTTGATATTAAAAAACAAAATAGTTATGCCAATGCGCATATATTTACTGCTATGCAAGCTAAAAATGTAGGTCTTGTAGATGAGCTTGGTGTAGAGTACGATGCAAAAAATGAACTGAAAATAATGAGTGGCGTTACCAAGGCAGTATGGAACAAAGAAGATAAATTTGATAGACTGATGAAAAAGCTCACCGCTTCCACAGCAGCTATGTTAAATACTTACTTTCCTGATTTAATACTAAAATAAGGAATCAAAATTTAATAAAGTGTAAAACTTAGTCCTAAGACTCAGCTACTTCTATAACTTTATCTACATTTTCAAATATTCTCTGAACTCTCTCTTGCCAAAGAGTACCAAAAAGTTTTGTTTCTTCTGCTGTTGCACTACCAGATGTGAGTTTTTGCATAAGAGGCATCATCTCTTTATCTGCAGGCACACTTGCATGCTTATAATTGATATCTACGCTTTTACCAGTATCTACTCTTGTAAATTTGGCAGAGGATTCAATGTCAGAGTTATAAAACATTAAAGAGCGTCTTGCAAACTGCCCCTTGAGACCTTTAAACCCACTTTTATCCGTAGCACCGGCAATATGTGAAATAACATTTCCAACAACACCGGCTACGCCTTCTTCTAAAGATTCTGCAAATTCAACTTTAATGTTTCCTCTTACCCCACGGCTATCAGGGTATAACTCTTTAATCGCTTGAGATGCCATGAGATAGGCACCTGCAACCGTAGGACATGAATGCCCAGCTGCTTTTACTACTTCGAGATATGTTATCTCATATTCACCATTATAAAAAGCCCCTAGAACTTGTGCTAATGGGTCTTTTACTTTTATACTTTCTATTGAGTCGAAAAATTTTGGATAATTCATGAAATAGTTTCCTTTTTTAAGACCTTTGCATTGATAATATATTTATCAGATTGTGCTTGAAATATATCATCAACTTCTAAAGACGACAAATCAACAACCTTCTTATCCTTTACAATTTGAGCAAAGCCTTTTTTATTTTTATATTTTGGATTATTGGATTCTAGCATTTTTTGTAAAGACAAAAGTTGATTTTGCGCAATATTTACAACACTTTCTATAACATTAGGAAATCTTAGTCTGACAGACGCAAGCTCTTTAGTATAACTCTGCATTTTAAGCGAGATAGTTTGTCTAAAATCCTCTTGAAGCTTCACTGTCTCTTGTTTTTTATACTCTAGCTTTTTTTCAACTGAGTGTTGCATATAGGAGTTCTTTACGTGTGTTAGTTCTTGTGTGTGATTATAAATTTTTTGATCTATTTTTTGTGAGAGCTGCGTTTGAATTGAGTCAAGGTATTGATACAGTTCATTTGTATCAGGCAATATCATCTCCATTGCTGCACTTGGAGTAGGAGCACGTAAATCTGATACAAAATCACTGATAAGCCAATCTATTTCATGCCCCACAGCAGAAACAATGGGAGTTTTTGCATGGTATATTGCATCTGCTACCACCTCTTCATTAAATGCCCACAAATCTTCGATACTGCCACCACCACGTCCAATAAGAATGATGTCATAGCCTTTTGTATCTGCAATTTTGATAGCATTGGCAATGCTAAACGCAGCGTTTTGTCCTTGAACAACAACATCATAAACATCAACTTCTAGTAGTCGGTATCTTGAGTTCGCAACACGGAGCATATCTTGCAAAGCGGCACCAGTTGCAGAAGTCACAAGAGCAATAGACTCGGGAAATTTTGGCAGTTGTTTTTTACGTTCAGGATTAAAATAGCCTTGAGATGAAAGTTTTTGCTTGAGTTGCTCATAGGCTACAGCTAATGCACCTTGTCCTGCAGGCTCGATTGAAAAACAATTTACCTGATAACTTCCACGAGGTTTATAAAGAGTGATAGCACCATCAACAACAACTTTCATCCCCTCTTCAAGACGAAACTTTAATTTTGAAGCATTCCCACGAAACATAACAGCACTAATAGCTGAACTATTATCTTTTAATGTAAAATAAATATGTCCGGAGTTGTGAAAAGTAATACGAGAGAGTTCACCTTCTATGAAGACTCTCTCAAAGGTACTTTCTAAGACAGTTTTGATTTGTTCATTAAGTGCAGATACTGCTAAAACATTCATTACTGCGTTTACCTAATCACTTATTTTTTACGGGCAATGATAAGTGTTGAGATATCCATCGAAAAACTTTGTGTATAGAGTACATCAAAGCCAGCTTCTTTTAATTCTTTTTGCATATTTGCTACAGTTGAAAAATCACCTATAGAATTTGGAAGATATTCATAGGCCTCAAGGTTTTTAGAAATAAATCCACCCACTTTTGGAAGGATCTTATTCATGTAAAAGTCCCTAATTTTTCCTAAAAATGATGGGTTTTCATTTTTCATAAATTCGAGTATTACAATAAGTCCATCTTTTTTAAGTACACGGTTAAACTCTTTGAGTGCATCTTCACGCTCTACTACATTTCGGATACCATAAGTAATACTTAAAATATCCGCACTTGCATCCTCAAGTGGTATTTGCGTTGCTTTGGATATATGATAATTAAATTCAGGATATTTTTTACGAGCTACATCGACCATTCCAACAGATGGATCAACACCAACAATTTCTGAAATAGCAATATTTGATTTTTCAGCTTGTTTTTTCCAAAAGTCCATCATATCGCCCGTACCACAGGCTACATCAACAATTTGATCAAGAGAATCTTTTGCACTGTATCTATATGCCAAATCACAAGCTTTTCTTCTCCAGCTTTTATCAACGCCCATACTCATCACACGGTTTGCAGTATCATACGTTGGCGCGATGTCATCAAACATTGATACAATTTTTTCTTGTTTTTGCTCTTTTTGTTCGCTCATTAGTTATATCCTTTTCATCCACATAATTATATCTTTCTCTTCTTTGTTGACATTTAAAATCTCAAATTTCTCTTCAACACTTTTAAAGCCCTCTTCTCCACCAAAACTTGGAGCTAAATAGCATAAATAATAATCTACCATATGACGAGTAAGTTCGAACATTTTAGCACTTCCTTCAATCATGATATTTTTGTATTTCTGAAGTATTTCAAAATTATTTGCTATATAAACTTTTCTATTTTCTACTAAAAACAGTGGTATAGTTTCATCAAACTCTTGTTCTCGTGAAAGTATTAAAATATCAGGCGCTTTGCCATGAACCATTCTTGCATCAAGTGTTGGTCTATCTGTTCTTACAGTATTGCCACCAATGACGAGTAAATCACAAACATCTCTTAAAGCATGAACGTGTTTTCTTGATTCTTTTGAACTTACTATACCAGCATCTGTAGTCCCGTTGAGTCTTTGTGCCCATTTAAAAAATATAAATCTTGAATCTAAAAATTTCTTAAATGGATAAAGCAGAGCCTCTGATTCTTCTTTTAGAAGTTCTGTTGTTACATTACAAGAATGTAAAGATAAAATCCTATTTCCATTTGCAGCTTGCTTATTCATATCATTCGAGCCAATATATACCTGCTTAATTCCAAGCTCAGCAATCAGTGAAGCACAAGAAGGTGTTTTACCATAATGAGAGCATGGTTCTAGGGTTGTATAAAGAGAAGAGTTAGAAAATATACCATTATGATGGACCAATAAGTAAGAGTGTATATCTGCTGAATTTTTCAATGCTAAAATAGCATCATCATCTGTAAGTTTATAATAAGCTTGCTGCAAGGCATTCACTTCTGCATGAGGTTCCCCAGCTTTATGATGTGCTTCTACAGCTAAGATATTGTCATCTTTGCCCAAGATACAACACCCAACCGCAGGGTTTGGATATGTCATACCTTGATACTTCCATGCCTCTCTCAAGGCAAGCCTCATATAAAAGCTATGATCTATTACCATTCAAAGTAAGTCTTTGCTTTATTTACATCGTTAAAATCAACTTCAATAGTTGCATCATCTTTTTGTAAATAGAGTGTTTTTCCTTCTACTTTTAATAATTTTGCTTTTATTTTTTCTTTATCCAAAAGAAGTAAACTCACATTTTCACCCACAGATTTTTTAAAATGATCTATAGTAGTCATTTTCCTTTCAATTCCAGGACTTCCAACTTCAAATCTATACTCACCTGAAACAGGTGGTGTCACATCTAAAAGAGGAGAGATAAGATGGGTAAGTTCAACACATTCATCAAGACTTACACCTTTACGTTTACCATCTTTCATCTCATTTGAAATAACACTAACACGAAAAATTGTTTCATCATTTTCACTCACAACAACTGTATCATAAAGTTCTAATCCAACAGATTTCACTATTGATTCTATATCGCTTTGTAAACTCATGATTCTTCCTCTTTATGTTCTTTTGCTATTTTTTTAAATAAATCTTCAATATTTTGTGATTTTTTCAACTGTTCATCAAACTCAAATGTCAGTTTTGGACATCTATACCAACCTTGATCTTTAAGACAAAAGTCTTCGACCAAAGGTCTTGCTTTTCTCAATTGTTTCATGTAGACGCGTTTATCTTCTTCGCTAAAACTACTTGGATCAATATAGACTTTTGCATCACTTCTACCACGTGAACATGTCACTTCTATGACGGTAAGTTCATGGAGTCTTTTGTCGTTTAATTGACTTAATGCTTCGGGGATAAGTTCAGCTAAAAGAACTTCTGTTCTTTTTAGCTTTATTTGTGCTTCATTCATCTAGAGAGAGATTTTTTGTTCAACTTTTTTGAATGTTTCAAGAACATCACCAGGGATAACATCATCATAACCACTGATAACAACACCACATTCGTATCCATTACCAACTTCTTCCACATCATCTTTAAAGCGTTTAAGGGAAGTGAGTTCTCCTTCATAAGTAACAACACCTTCGCGAATAACACGAACCATTCCACCACGGATAAGTTTACCGTCATTAACAATACAACCAGCAACCATTCCTTTAGGAATTTTAAATACTTCTCTAACTTCTGCTTGACCAGTATTTTCTTCTGTAAATTTCGGTGCCATCATACCTGTAAGCATACCCGTCATATCATCAAGTAATTGATAAATAATAGAATAAGTTCTAATATCTACATTTCTTTGTTTTGCTAGTGCTTTTACAGAACCAGTAGGACGGACATTAAATCCAAGTAAAACACAATTTTCAGAGTTTCCAACAAGTTCAACATCACTTTCAGTAATTCCACCAACACCACTAGAGATGATGTCAATTTTAACTTCGTCATTTCTAAGCTCGTTGAGTGAACTTCTAATAGCTTCAAGAGATCCATGAACATCTGTTTTGAGTACAATTTTAAGAGATTTAAGTTTCCCTTCTGCTATCATTGAAGTCATATCTTCTAAAGTCGATTTCGTTGATTTAGAGAGTTCTTTATTTCTTTCATATTCGTAACGTTTATGTGCATACTCTTTAGCTTCTTTATCACTTTTCATAGTCATCATAATTTCACCAGCAGCTGGAACTTCATTTAATCCAACTACTACAGCTGTATGACTTGGAAGAACAGATTTAACCTGTTTACCATTATCATCAATAAGCGCTTTAATACGACCATATGCACTACCACAAACGACATTGTTTCCAATTTCTAGTGTACCATTTTGAACAATGACAGTGGCAACTGGACCACGCCCTTTTTCTAAAGAAGATTCAACAACTGCTGCTTTAGCAGGAACATTTTTATTTGCTTTAAGTTCTAGCACTTCAGCTGTTAAAAGAATATTTTCAAGTAAATTATCAACTCCCATACCTGATTTTGCAGAAACTGGAACAAATTCAACATCCCCACCCCAATCAATAGGAGAGATACCATGTTCAGCCATTTGACCTTTAACCAAGTCAGGATTAGCCGTTTCTTTATCCATTTTATTTAATGCAACAATTATTGGAACACCAGCATCTTTTGCTATTTTAATAACTTCTAACGTTTGTGGTTTTACACCATCATCAGCAGCAACAACAATAATTACAATATCAGTAATATCCGTACCACGTTGACGCATTGAACTAAACGCAGCATGACCTGGTGTATCTATAAATGTAATAGCTTTACCGTTTTGCTCAATAGTATATGCACCTATATGCTGTGTAATACCACCAGCTTCACCCTCAGTTACTTTAGCTTTACGAATAGCATCTAGTAATGAAGTTTTACCATGGTCAACATGTCCCATAATTGTAATAATCGGAGCACGTTCCTCGGCATCTGGATCTTCTACATTTGTCTCTTCTACATAATTAAATTCATCTTTAGGATCAACAATTGTGACTTCAACACCAAATTCTTCACTTAAAATTTCGATCTCATCTGCACCCAAAAAGTCATTTTTAGTCATCATCATACCAAGATCAAAAAGAACTTTAATGATATCTGACATTGGACGTTTTAGTTTTTCTGCAAATTCATAAACACGAATATCTTCAGGAATTTCCACATGAGTAACAACTTCGTCTTCATGTGATACTTTCGCATATTTTTTTCTCTTATCACGAGAAACTTTTCTACCACGAGGTGCTTGCTTTTTATTTGCATTTCTACCAGCTGGTTTTGGCGTTCTTGGTCTTCTTGCTTCTTCTGGTGGAAGAGGTGCACGTTCAGTAGAGTTTAAATCGAGCAGTACAACTTGATCATCCATATCCATAGATACGTCCGCTAAAGAACCACCAAAAATATCAATTTTCTTGCCTTGATCTTTCTTGCTAGTTGGAGATTGTCTTGAAGATGACTTTTTCTTTTTAGCTAACTCTTCAAGAACTTCAGCACTCATTTTACCATATGAAGATACGGAAGCTTGTTTTGTAGGCATAGAATATGACTCTTCAACTTTTGGCTTTTTCTTCTTAACAATTTTAAGGCCAGATCGTTTGATAGCAGGTCTAGTAGATGGTTGTACAACTTTTAAAGTAGTTTTAACTGCTGCTTTTTTCGTAGGTGCTTGTTCTTCTTCTGAAGCTTTTGCTTGTTCTTCTGAAGCTTTTTCTTCCACCACTGCTACTTTTTCAACCGTCTTCTCTTCAACAACTTGCGTTGTTTTTTCAGTATCAGGTACAACTTTCTCTATTTCTGTCTTGATTTCTGTTTTTTCTTCAGGCGCAGTTTTTTCTGCAGGAGTATCACTTTGAGCTTTTTCTTGCTTTTTAACTTTTACTTTTGGTTTAGCAGGTGCTGCAGGTTCGCCATTCATAATGTAGTTCGCTATAGACTCTGCTTGTTCCATAGTTATTTTACTTTGTGCAGCTTTTACTTCAATACCCATACTCTTAGCTTTTTCTAAAACGTCTTTAGAAGCTATACCAAGCTCGTCTGCAATTTCTTTTACACTAACTTTATCTGTCATCAGTGATGATCTCCTTTAGTTTGTTCATAAATTTGTCTTTTTCTTTACTTCGACATTGGCGCATAAGCACTTTTGGAAGTTTTTTTTCATCATCAAGACAACTTTTACATAAATAAAAACTTCTACCAGTCCCAGTAAAACTTTTTAATTCTTCATCTTTACATTGAAGCCTTAAAAAATCATGTTGTGCGCCTTTTACTCTGCAAGAGACGCACATTCGAGTCGGTAGATGAAATTTTTTCGCCATTATATCTAAATATTGCTTTATTTGATAGACTATCGTTCTATCATAAGCCCATTATTATCAAAATCCAAAACTTTTACTGAAAAGTCTGGAAATTTTTGCTTCATTTTGTTTGAAATCATAGCCGTATCTTCATCATACACCATAGAAAAAAATGTAGAACCACTTCCTGAGAGCGTACTCATTAAAGCACCACTTTCATACGCCACTTTTTGTACACTAAACAGCTCTGGTAGAGTTTTCATTCTTGCTTTTTGGTGAAACCTATCTTGTGCAGCAAGCTTCAACATTTCCCAATCTTCATTAAAAAATGCTGCAACTGTCAAAGAGGCATGAGAAAGATTATAAATCGAATTTTCTTTTGAATATGATTTTGGTAAAACTGAACGAGATTTAGCAGTATTCATCTGCTTGTTTGGTATAACAACCACTGCTTTTAAATAATCAGGCAAATGTTTTTTTTGAGAAAAAACTTTGTTTTTTTCAATAGTTGCTACATTAAACCCACCCATTACTGCTGGAGTAATATTGTCCGGATGAGGTTCGTATACCAAAGCATGATTTAAAATTCTACGCTTAGAAACTCTAATGCCAGCAGCTTCATGAGCAGAAGCTACAGCAGAAACTATAACAGCCGAAGAACTGCCTAAGCCTCTTGACATTGGAATTTGATTATAAAATGTAAATTTAAAATTTTGTTTATGCTTTGTCAAGCGTGTGTAATGCTCATTAAATATACTGATAAAAAGATTATTTCCCTTGAGTCTAGGGTTATCTTCACCCTCGCCTTTAATGCTTACACTAAAAAACTTTGAAGGATGAAACTCTACTCTGTTTCGAAGATTAACTGCTAAACCTAAAGTATCAAAACCTGGTCCTAAGTTTGCTGAAGTTGCTGGTACGCTTATTGTCACTAATTTTCCTATCCGACTGCACCTATCATATATAGTGGCGCCGTATTTGTACTAAACTCATTATAATCAAGTACATCTGGAAGCCTAAAGCTAGCTTCAGGCACTGTTTCTAATTTTTGAGTTTTTATTTCTGATGCGATTCTAACAAAATACAACTTTGCTACCGCTTTTATTGGCTGATTTTTATTAAAATAAAAAGCATCTGTAGCAAAGAGTGGTATCTTTTTGATGATACTAATAGACTTTAAAAATATATAGGCAACTTTTATCGCCATAAAACTTCCCGGACCATTGGCATATAAGAGTTTTTGCACCTCATACTTTTTTAAAATATCACGAAAAAGCAAAGGTAAAATATCTGAACTTTTTTCTTGACTTTGTATCGTTTCTATCAACTTCTGGTTTTCATATATACCGATTAAAATCGGAGAAGTAAGCGTGATAGCAAGTACATCGACTTTTTTAAGCATATGCTTTTTCTAACTCTTTTGTTTTTTCACCTACGAGCTCAACCACTTCATAATTCTCTGCATCTTTTAAAAGTTCAAGTGTTAGTTTATGATTTAAGTCATGGCTTCCTGCAAGTGCCTCATAGTTTCCTATAAAATTCATACCAATCAGACTCATATCACCTATAGCATCCAAAATTTTATGTCTAACAAATTCATCACTAAAACGCAGTCCCTCAGGATTGAGTATCTTTTTCTCATCCAATACCACTGCATTTTCAAGAGATCCACCAAGTGCTAAGCCCTTTGAACGCAAATACTGTACTTCATGTAAAAATCCAAAAGTTCTTGCCCGAGAAATCTCATTTTTATAACTCTCTTTTGTAAACTTTAGCACATATGCCTGTTTTTGAATCACAGGATGTGGAAATTTAATAGTAAAATCATAATTCAAATCTGGGGAAGGAGAGAGTTTTACATACTTTTCTCCCTCTTGTATCTCTACTTCTTTTTTAATAATCATTACTTTTTTAGGTACGTCCAGCTCTTTTATCCCAGCCTCATCTAAAAGCATACAAAAACTTGCACTACTTCCATCCATAACTGGTACCTCATCAGCATCAACAATAACACGAAGATTATCTATACCATACGCATATACCGCTGAGAGAAGATGTTCAATCGTTGAAATAACAAAATTATCTTTACCTATTACTGTCGCCATTTTTGTATCAACAACATTATCAGGGATTAAGGGTATTGAGACATCAACGTCACTTCTGTAAAATACGATGCCACTGTTTGATTCTAAAGGTTCAAGTCTTAGTTTAACAGGAGAGCCTTTATGCAGACCTATCCCTACGAGTTCTACACTCTTTTTTATTGTTGTTTGGTACATAAGAACCCCTATTTAGCGTTAATTATTTTTTTAGCTTTTTTTATTATATCATCAATATTAAGTTTTATCCACTTTTTATCCATCCACTCTTGAGGACGCACTTCAATTCCTTGCACTAAAACGCCAAAGTGAAGATGATCACCCATCGCGTATCCAGTTTTACCAGTGTTAGCTATCTTCTCTCTTGGTGCCACTTCGTCACCTGCGGCAATATCAAGACTTGAGCAGTGTCCATAGATAGTATAAAGACCTAGTCCATGAGAAATAATAGGCATATTTCCATACAGTCCATTATAATCAGCAAAAACAACTTTCCCACCATTTGTAGATTTTATCGGTGCCATTGCATGACTCGCTAAATCCAGACCTAAGTGATACGCTTCAGAGATAAACTGTCCATCATAATAATACTTTCTATGATCACCAAAACGCGCGACTACTTGACCATTTTTCAATGGATACATTTTTTTCATTTTAAAAGTACTAATCATTTCATCAGGAACAACAGAAGTAAATTTATGAATAAGTGCCTCATTTTTTGCTCTTACATCTTCGTTGATAATTTTAAACTGTTCAAGAGAGTTATCTACTCCCTGTGTTTCTTCAAACTCTTCTGCTAAATCAGCTATTTTTCCTTTGAGAAATTTATCTGAAAGCTTAATCTTAGAAACTCTGTACTGTTTCATTTTCAGATAAAGAGGTACATAAGCTTTTGCAACATTACCGGCACTGTCTTTAGCCACTACAGTTGCTTTAAATCCATTGTCTTGTACCGGCCATGCTAAAAGAGCAATGTAGTATCCTTCTTTATAAAAAGGTTCTGCTTTGAAATGTTTTCCATGATTTGATTCTATATACAAATCTTCAAGATTATCATCACTTACTTTGAAGATCACAAGGGCTGAACCACCACGAGAAATTTTATAAGAGTTACTGACTATACTTAATTGTGGTCTTTTTTTATCAATCACAAGTTTATATGACTCTACTGCAATATTGCCTTTAAAAAAGTTCCATTTACTAACATCTTGTGCTTGCACTATTATCTGAATCTCTTTATCTTTTAAAGCATATGAGCCACGTGGTGGTTTGATATTTAAATCAACAAGTTTTTGGGCTACAAGGAGTTCTTCATACACTAAAGTCGTATCACCTTCCGAATTTTTCATAAGAACTTTATAAGATTTTATTCCACTATCATCTTCTAGTTTTAAATGAAGTGGTTTTTTCAAATTCCAATAACCATTGTTATCGCTTAAAGTAATCACAGGCTTATTTCTTTCAAAAGTTGACGAGAAGTAAATATATAATCCCCCTCCTAAAATTGCCATCATGATAAACAGCGAGATAAATGATGAGTTGTTATTTCTTTTTCTCAAATTACACTTCCTTTATTGATTTAATTATTTTGTTATTTGCATCACTTTTAAGCAAACGCACTTCTTGAACATGCGCCAAAGATAAAAAGTCACTCATAATACGCTTGGCTTCTTTCATATCTGCACCACTGCGTTTGAGATCTGCGTCACACACATAAACCTCAGCAACGGTGGCATTTTCACAAAGAGACATATTTGTATACAAAATCCCTTTTAAACGCAGTGAAGAGAGCGCTTGCCAGTTTTGAAGATACTTCACGCATTGTTTATACTCTGCACCAAGTTTTATCAGTTCACTAAACGCAGTAAAAACAATACTATCACAGTTACTGCGTTTAGGACAATCATACTGCATCATCAGTCCTGCGTACAAAGACGTTGCCATTTTTTGATTTATCTTGACGCTATTTTCATTAAAAAATGCGTACAAATCTAAAGTATCTACTGAAACCTCAAGTATCATATCTGACGATGCCGGCACATGAGAACGCACTTTGTCATGCCATGGTAAAAAAGCATATTTACTCATGAATGTTTCATCACTGACTAGGGATACTTTCTTATGGAGCGTAAGTATATAAGTATAAAGTGCATTTGCATTTGCAAATGATTCTTCTTTACAAATCAATACTATATGCTTAGCTAATTCTATTTTCTTTAGAGGGATCAAGTATCTTCTTTTTTTGTGTGAAATTATATACTATTTCTTATTCATTTTATAAACATATTTACAATATTGTTCAAGAATCTACTCAAAATAAAACAAAAATTCTGCTAAAATCTGATTACTTTAGTAAAAATGGATTAAAATGATTAAATTTAAAAAATTAATATATTTAGCAATAACCTTAGTGGTGTTTTACTACTTGTTTATTGTAAATATTTGGGTGACGCTTGGAGTCATTGCTGCGCTTTATCTAGCATTCAAACTTTATAAAATAAGCATGAAAAACAAACTGAGAAAAATCTCTAGTTCAAAAGAGTTGTTTAGAGAGAGTGAACTCGGTCTTTTTGTTGCCCTTGTTGCAAAAGTTGCAAAAGCTGATGGAAGAGTAGATGAGCTTGAAGCACAACTTATCAGTATCATGTTTGATGACATCTCTTCTATATTTGAAAACAAAGAAAAAACAAGAACTATTTTAAAAGAAATATTTAACGAAGAAAAAGAGCGAGAGGATAACACAAAAGCAATTGCTCAAGCACTCAACAAACTCCTTGGTCGTAGTGTACTAAAACGGAGACAGTATCTAGGATTTTTAATTCAACTTGCATCTGTTGGAAATGGAATGAGTTCTGATGAAGAGAGAGTTTTAAATCAAATAGTAACTGAGCTAAACATCACTCCTGATCAATACAATGCAATGCTGAATAAATTTCAAAATATGCTTCAAAATAAACAACAATCTATGAGCCTAGCAGAAGCAGCTAAGATTTTAGGTGTCAATGAAGATGATGATATCAACCTTATTAAAAAGACCTACAGAAAACTGATCCGACAATACCATCCTGATATTCTAAAATCACAAGATAAAGATGAGTCATATATAGAAAAAGCAACCGCTAAAACACAAGAGATAAACCAAGCGTATGAAGTAATCAAAGAGGCAAAAAAGTAAAAAACTAGCGATTAGAGCCATTCATCTTGTAGACATAAGCCAAGATCTCAGCAACAGCACCAAAAAGCGCTTCAGGAATGGTTTTATCTACTTCCACTTCTTTGTAAAGTGATCTTGCAAGTGGTGGATTTTGTACGATATGGACATGGTTTTCTCTAGCTATTTTTTTTATTTGTAAGGCGATGTTATCCATCCCTTTTGCTACCACAATAGGGGCATGTGATTTTTGTTCATCATATTTTATTGCGACTGCGTAATGTGTAGGATTTGTTATAACTACATCTGCATTTGGAACTTCTGCCATCATTCTTTTTTGCGATGCCTGCATCTGAATTTGGCGAATCTTTGACTTGATGAGAGGATCCCCTTCCATATTTTTCATCTCATCTTTAATCTCTTGTTTAGACATTTTTAAGCCATCAAAATACTGTTTTCTCACTATAATAATATCTATAATTGCAAAAATAAAAATGATAAAAAGCATCACAAAAGCGATGATAAGCATCTTCTCTTTAAGCCACATAAGCTGGTCATGCAGGCCAAAGAGTGCGACTGTTGGTAATTCGATAATAAAATAAAAGAAAAATACAAAACCAATTCCTAAAGTAGTAAAAGATTTAAAGGTAATCTTCACCCCTTCAAGGAGCTTTTTTAATGAAAAAAGACTCTTTGTTCCTTTTATAGGATCTATTTTTTTAAAGTCTGGCATCACCGCTTTAGTCGTAAACAAAAATCCAAACTGTGCTAAGGCAGCTATCACCCCAGCAACAGCGACAGCGACCGCCAAAGGCATAACCATGAGTAAAAATTCTCGAATGGTCACAATGGCAACATCAATCATGAAAAGTTTATCTAAGTGGGTTCCAATAAGAGAAAAGTAATATTTAAAAAGAATAATCATATGCTTTGCCATAAAAGGAAAAAGCAAAAGCATCGCAAGTATTGCTACAAAAAGAGTTATAACGCCTGAAGCATCTTGAGATTTTGGAACATTCCCCTCTTTTCGGGCATCCTCTATCTTCTTGGGGGTGGGTTCTTCTGTTTTTTCAGCATCATCTGCCATTATTATATCCTAGAAGAACTCAAAAAATCTACAATAGATTTTTTGAGTCCATTTTCATTGATAAATCTATCCAATTTGCCTGATGAATCATAGACCCAGAGCTAATTGCATCTACACCCGTCTTGGCATAACTCTCTATCGTATCAAGAGAGATGTTTCCACTCGCTTCAAGAAGGATATGTGGATAGTTTTCATTTCTAAACGCAGTAACCTCTTCAACTTGAGCCGGAGTCATATTGTCACACATTACGATGTCACATTTGGCTCGCATCGCTTCTTCGGCAACAAAAAGTGTTTCAGCTTCTACTTCTATTTTAGCAGTAAAAGGAATGACTTTTCTTGCATTTTGAATATACTCTGACAAATTTTCTATCGTTTTAAGATGGGTGTCTTTTATCATCAAAGAATCATCTAAACCCATTCTATGATTTACAGCACCACCACAACGTGTTGCATATTTTTCAAATACACGAAGCATAGGTCTTGTTTTTCTTGTGTCTAATAGTTTCACATTATACGGAGCAATCATCTCCACATACTTTCTTGTCAATGTTGCAATAGAACTCGCATGTAAAAGCATATCTAAAATGGTACGTTCACAACGAAGAAGCGTATGTGAATCTGCTTTTATCTCTGCTAAGAGTTCACCTTTGATGAAAGTTTCACTGTCGTCTTTATGCCATTGTATTGCAAAACTTTCTTGTTTTGCTAAAACATCGATGTATTTTCTTCCAGCAACAACACCATCACTTTTCGCGATAATCTTTGCACTTGCAGCCACTGCAGGTTCAACTAAAGCATACAAGTCTCCACGCCCAACATCTTCAGCTAATGCTGCGTTTACAAATGCTTCAATCATAATGCCAACATTCTCTCTAAAGCAATTTTCGCCCATTTTTGTGTTTTTTCATCTACTTCTATTTCATTGATTGGGGCACCATCATCAATAGCTTTGAGTGTTAGATAAACATCTTCTAAAGTTGTTTCATTCATTGTTGGACATTCTGGTTTTGTTGAACTCAATACATAAGTATTTTTTGGACGTAAACGATTGACCATATTAAATTCAGTTCCAACAGCTACTTTTTGATCCTCTGGCAACTCTGTAATGTACTTAATGAGTTGTGAAGTTGAACCAACAAAATCACTTGCATCACAAATTGCAGGATCACATTCAGGATGGGTTGCTATCAAAATACCTGGAAACTTTTTACGATAGAACTCTATATCTTCCACTGTAAAAAGCTGATGAACAGAACAAAAACCGTCATAACAGATAATATCTGCCTCTTTTGGATCACCTTCTTGCCCAATGACCATAGATTTTAGTCCCATTTGATTTGCTATATTTTGACCAAGACAGCGATCTGGCACGAAGAGTATTTTTTTACCTTCTCCAAGTGCTTTTGTTATGATTTTCTTTGCGTTTGAGCTTGTACATACCATTCCGCCCATCTCACCGACTTTTGCTTTGACATCCGCATTGGAGTTAATATATGTAATAGGAAGGATATCTTCGCTTGCTATTCCTCTATCATTCAAAAACTTTACTGAGTCATCATAATACAAAGAGTCTATCATTCGCGCCATTGCACAGCAAGCAATTTTTGGCATTACAACTCTTTTATGAGGAGAAAGAACTTTTACACTTTGTCCCATAAAAGCAACGCCACAAAACAAAACAAAATCTGCATCATCATCCATCGTTTTTTTTGCAAGTTCAAGTGAATCACCTGTAATATCTGCAAGTTCAAATACTTCATCTCTTTGATAGAAATGAGCAACAACAGTAACGCTGAGTCTGTTTTTCAGTTCAATGATTTTTTCTTTTAGTTCTTCATTTGAGTAAGTCACAAATTGTCCTCATAAATTAATAATTTCGCAATTATATCAAAAAAACATTTTTATAGATTGAGAGAAAGAGCTTAAATGAAAAAAATCATAACTTTATATGCTTATAATCATATCTTTAGTAGAATTGCAAAATTACAATCATAGGATTATCAATGGATTTTTTATTTAATACAAATGTTTTATTTTTTATAGCAGCCTACTTAGTTGGGGGGATTCCTTTTGGTCTTTTACTAGCTAAAAAGTTTGCCGGAGTTGATGTCAAAGCAAGCGGTAGTGGTAGTATCGGTGCGACTAACGTTTTAAGAGTCGTTAAAGAGACAAACCCAAAACTTGCAAAAAAACTCGGCATAGCAACACTCGCACTTGATGCACTTAAAGGTGTGTTTGTTCTAATCATTGCTTATTTTTATGGACTTAGTGAAGCGACTTTATGGGGTATTGCCGTTTTAGCAGTGATTGGTCACTGTTTTTCTCCTTATCTAAACTTTGAAGGTGGTAAAGGTATTGCAACTGGAATGGGCGTTATGATGTTTATGCTTCCGCTTGAAACTATCATTGCTTTAGTTGTTTGGGGTGTTATGGCAAAAACACTTCGTATCTCTTCTGTTTCTTCTCTTACAGGTGTTTTAGCACTTCTTATTTCAAGCTTTTTTATCCACCCAGAGATGGCACATGCTCCTGTTGTATTTATAGTCTTTATTCTTTTTTACAAACATATCCCTAATATCATTCGTGTTATTAAAGGACAAGAAAAAAGAGTTATCTAAATATGACAGTTTACATAGAAGATTTTAAATTTCAGTGCATTATTGGAATTTTAGATTTTGAAAGAGTTCAAGAGCAAGATGTTATAGTAAACCTTACTATTGAATATGATTATAAAATTAACTTTATTAATTATGCAGAAGTTGCTGATCACATTAAGATCTCTATGAAAAAAAATAAATTTTTGCTCATTGAAGATGCTCTAAACAATTTATCTTTAAGTTTAAAAAAGAATTTTATCAATATTGATGTATTATATTTAAAAATAACAAAACCCTCTATACTTGCCGAGTGTAGCGTAAGTGTAGCCAATAAATACAACTTCATTTCTTAACTGAAACTTCATATTTTTTTAAAAAAAATTGTAACCATTCAGCACCCAACCCCAACAGGAGTGTAAGCTTTTCCATCTAAAGCACTTTTAAGTCCCTGTAGAACAGCAATATTATTCTTTTTCA
>Ga0256840_1001086_pt1 | contig 26284 bp, 27 predicted proteins | sample 355202metaG_FD_185969 | JGI IMG/M metagenome (GOLD analysis project Ga0256840, IMG submission 185969) | Hydrothermal vent microbial communities from Mid Atlantic Ridge, Atlantic Ocean - 355-202 | ecosystem: Environmental > Aquatic > Marine > Hydrothermal vents | place: Atlantic Ocean: Mid... | reverse complement strand
CTTAGAAGTAAGGACTTAGAAGCATGCTAGGTTTCCCAATTATCTAACTAGCTAACCAAGTTTCTATGCCGCATACCTATTCATCAGCCCTGGTACATCTAAAATCAGTGCAATCTTGCCATCTCCTGTGATGGTCGCTCCTGCCAAGCCATCCATCCCCTGCAGTTTTGCACCCAGAGGCTTAATTACGACTTCCTCCTGACCAATCAACTTATCAACCACAAAACCAATATGCCTTCCTCCGGCATTAACCACCACAACATGTCCTGTTACCTGTTTATCCAGAATATAAGAGGGATCGTTAACCAGCCATTCGCTAAGAAAAAATACCGGCAAGGCCTTTTCTCTGACCATAATGACCGCTTGCCCATCAACAACATTTGTTTTTCTTAAATCCAAATCCAATATTTCAAGAACACTTGCCAATGGCAGCGCAAATGCCTGACCACCCAGTACCACCATCAAAGTTGGCATAATGGCAAGTGTAAGAGGCACTTTAATAATAATGGTGCTTCCAATGCCTTCTACAGAATCAACTTCGACCGTTCCATTTAACTGGGTAATGCGGGTTTTCACCACATCCATCCCTACCCCACGCCCTGAAACATCTGAAATTTCAGTTTTTGTGGAAAAACCTGGCATAAAGATCAAGTTATAGCATTCCTTATCATCTAGCCGACTTGCAGTTTCTTCATCCATTAAACCTTTATCAACCACAATCCCTCTCAAATGATCAGCGTTCATGCCTTTACCATCATCCTTAATGGATAGCATTATATGATCACCTTCCTGAGAAGCACTTAAAACTACCCGTCCTTCTCTGGTTTTCCCAGTAGCTAACCGGTCATCAGGCGATTCAATGCCATGATCAACTGCATTTCTGATTAAATGCACCAGTGGGTCCGCTAAAGCTTCAACTAAGTTTTTATCTAAATCAGTCTCTTCGCCCACCAGTTCCAATTTAATTTCTTTTTTCAGGCTTCTTGATAAATCCCTGACAACCCGGGGAAAACGCCCAAACACTTTCTTTATGGGCTGCATTCGAGTTTTCATTACCGCCAATTGCAGATCAGCTGTCACCACATCCAGGTTGGCAACCGCTTTGGCCATATGCTCAGTTGAATCATCTGCTGACGCTTTAAGTGTCTGAAAACGGTTTCTTACTAAAACCAGTTCTCCAACCATATTCATAATGTCATCAAGAATATGGGTATCCACCCTAACTGTAGTTTCGCCCTGAGCAGCAGCCGGTTTGGCAGCTTTTCTGGGCGAAGTTTTTTTGACCTCAGGCTTAACTGGCTCCACCTTTGCAGCAGGCTCTTGCTTTAGGACAGGTGCTTCTGCTTTAGGTGCTTCTTTTGGCGTTTCTATAGGTTTAACGATTTCTGGCTCAGTGGAAATCTGATCTTTCTCTACCGGTTCAGGCTTAGCTGCAGAACCTTTAAATTTTCCTTTTCCATGTAACTCATCCAATAGGCTGTCAAATTCCTGTTCCGTTATATCACCCGAATTAGCAATAGCTTCGGGAGGGGCGGAAGTCTCCTTTAGACTTGTCACTGAAAACTGTCCTTTACCGTGCAATTCATCTAGTAAATTATCAAACTCTTCTTCTGTAATTTCATCACTATCTGCCTGAGTATTCTCATCACTGGCACCGGTATCTGAAACATCATCCAGCATGGCCTCAAATTCCTGTTCAACAACATCAGCCAAGACAGGTGCTTCAGCGACTGCAGCTGTCTCAGCTACTATGGGTTCTGGTTCTGAAACGTCTACAGCTCCACCGCCTGCTCTAGTATAAGCCTGCAGTCTATTCAACAGTTCTTCTTCTGCTGAATCCGGGTCATTCCCCTGCTTAACCTGATCAAACATCACATTAACAATATCAACAACTTCCAGAATCACATCCATTAATTCTGCAGAAACCTTGCGCTCACCTTCCCGCAAAACATCAAATACATCTTCTGCTTTATGGCAGACGCCAACCATTGCATCTAGTGCTAAAAAACCTGCACCGCCTTTAATGGTATGAAAACCCCGAAAGATTGCATTTAATAATTCAAAGTCTTCCGGTGACTGTTCTAGCTGTACCAATTGCTCACCGAGCAATTCCAGAATTTCACCTGCTTCAACCAAAAAATCCTGTAAAATTTCATCTTCTAGATCAACTGCCATAATTGTTTCCTTAGAACCCTAAACTTGACAATAAGTCATCTACGTCATCCTGATTAGATGCTACATCACCCGCCTTATCATCCACACCAGGAACAACAGGGCCGGGCAGTTCATGCTCATTATCCTGTTTCCCACTGCTCTGCCTATCGCCGCCAGCTAGACGAATCAATTCGACCATACTTGTTTCCAAATCATGAACCAACTCTATGACTCGTTTGATAATTTGTCCTGTTATATCCTGGAAACCCTGTGCCATCAGAATTTCATTCAATCCATTTTGAACTTGCAGCAAGGAGCCTTTGGATTGCTGGAAGTGCCTAGTAATTTCTGCACTCATGCTTTTAAATTCATCAAAAGGCATTTCCTTGTCTAAAAAACGTTCCCATTTTGTTGACAATTCGGCGGCCTGCTCATTAAGCGATTGAGAAACGGGCAATAGATCCTCCACTGCATTCAAGGTCTTGTTAGCGGCATCTTCTGTCATGGTAATAACATACTGCAGACGCTCTTTTGCATCGGGTATGTCATTTTCTGTCATTGCAGTAATTTTTGAATCCAATGAAAAGCCAATCATGGTGTCATGGAGCTGCCGGGTCAATTGCCCAACCTCCTGAAATAGCTGGCTCTCTTTCTGCTCGGCTATTTTATCTAACACCTTATCTGCTTCCAGCTCATTTCCCTGCTCTAACGCGATGACCAAATCCTTGGCCAAAGCTAAACGAAAATCATTCGTCATGCTTATTCTCCCGGGTTGGGCTTAACCATCAATACGTTCAAATATTTTATCAATTTTCTCTTTCAGCGTAGCCGCAGTGAATGGTTTGATAACATAGCCATTTACGCCAGCCTGAGCAGCCATGATGATCTGTTCTCTTTTTGCTTCTGCCGTTACCATAAGCACTGGAAGATCAACTAAATCAGGATTTGCTCTGACTGCTTTCAATAGATCAATGCCCGTCATTCCGGGCATATTCCAATCAGTGACTAAAAAATCTATGCCGCCAGCTTCTAAAATAGGCAAAGCTGTTTGGCCATCATCTGCCTCAACAGTATTAGTAAACCCAAGATCTCTCAAAAGATTTTTTACTATTCGTCTCATTGTTGAAAAGTCATCAACAACCAGAACCTTCATATTTTTATCCAAGGATAATCTCCAACCTATTCATATTTTTCATTTGTCATTTCGATCTAAATAATTAGCATTTAAACCGTTCCTCTAAAAATGAGGTTTTAATGCACCACACACATTAACAATAGAACATTATCCTAGTATTTCAAGGTTAATTGCCGTCCTTTCTGTCCGACCATTCAGTCATTCTTGATCTTAACCTCAACATGGCCTGACTGCTTATCTGACTAACCCTAGATTCGCTGATATTTAATACTTCGCCTATTTCACGCAAGTTGAATTCTTCATCATAATAAAGTGAAACGACTAAACGCTCTCTTTCTGGCAAACTCATTATTGCTTTTGCCAGAGCCTGCTGAAACCCATCCTGTTCCAACAGGTTACTAGGGTCACCTTCCATTATGTCTGCATTTTGAAAAGCGGCATCACCCGTTTCCGACAATTCTTCAACACTGAAGGTTTTACAGCCTAGCGAATCTTGCAAAATTTGATTATAGCCATCCAGATCAACACCTAAATGCTGGGCAATATCAGCGTCTTTGGCTTCTCTGCCTAATTTATTTTCAATTTCTCTAATGGCTTCAGAAACCATTCGCGACTTTTTGTGAACCGATCGGGGGGTCCAGTCAGAGCGCCTGACCTCATCAAGCATAGATCCTCTAATTCTGATCCCTGCATACGTTTCGAAACTTGCGCCCTGAGATACATCATATTTTTTTACGGCTTCCAGTAACCCCAACATTCCCGCCTGAATCAAGTCATCCACTTGCACTGTATCAGGAAGCCGCCCCATCAGGTGAAAGGCAATGCGTTTAACCAAAGGCAAATGCTGGATCACCAAGTCATCAGTGTTTCCTGCTTTCATCGTGGTCGCATACATTGCCGCTCCACTCATGCGGCATCCTCTTGTGTACTGTACTGAATCATTCGTTCAACAAAAAATTCCAAATAGCCTCCGGCCTGTATTTTAATTGGCCAGCCATCTATTTTAAGTGCTAGGTTTTTCATTGCTAAAGCCGCCTTGCTTTGCGGAAAAGCTTCTACGACAGGTGTCTGTTTTTGTACAGACTTTCGCAAATATTCATCAAAAGGCACCGCGCCTGTGTAACTTAAAGTAACATCCAAATAGCTGTCCGTCACCTTGCTTAATTTATTGAATAGTTGCTGACCATGCGCTATTGACTGAACCATATTGGCAACAACGTGAAAGGTGTTTAACCCATAATCACGATTTAGCAGTTTAATGTAGGCATAGGCATCCGTTAACGAGGTAGGTTCATCACAGACCACAACGATAATTTCCTGACATGCACGGGCAAAATTGACCACGCTGGAAGAAATTCCGGCAGCGGTATCAACAATCAGTACGTCAAGATTTTTATCTATTTCACTAAATGCTCTTATCACGCCAGCCTGCTCAACAGTAGAAAGTTCGGACATTTGCTGCACGCCAGATGATGCAGGAATCACTTTTAAACCTGCCGGTCCTATCAGCATAATTTCCTCCAGTGATTTTTCACTTTGCAACACATGAGATAAATTATATTGAGGAGAGAGTCCTAGCAAAATATCAACATTAGCCAACCCCATATCAGCATCAAGCAAAGCGACTCTGCGCCCCATTTGCGAAAGTGCCACACCTAAATTGACTGATAAATTTGTCTTGCCAACCCCGCCTTTACCACTGGTAACGGCAATAACTCGAACTGGTTTTGCTGCTGTTTGTCTCATTTTTCGTATCCCAGACGCTTGATCAACTGGCTTATGCATAGCCTTCTGCCACCCAGTCATCATAATTCAAAGCTTCATTATAGTCATTTTCTTCATCTACCCCTGCTGCACACTGCTCAATTAAGCTATAAGCCTCAGGAAAATAAATATCTTCAGGAACTTGCTGCCCATTAGTCATAAAAGAAATGGGCAGCTGCTGTTCTATACTTGCAGACAAAGCCGAACCTTGTACTACTGTTTCATCTAGTTTAGTCAAAATACTGGATTCTGGGTTAAATACTTTAAATGAATTGATAATTTCATTCATTGCTTTGTACTGAGTGGCTGCGGACATAACCAAATAGGTCTTAATGGGTACATCTTCCTGCTGCAATGTCTGAATCTGCTCTGCCAAACGCATATCACGCTGGCTCATACCTGCTGTATCTATCAGAACAAGACGTTTATTGCTAAAACTATTGATATGACTGCGCAGTTCTTCTGCATTGGCCGCGACTCTAACAGGCACATCTAGCAAGCGTCCATAAGTCGATAGTTGCTCATGTGCACCAATTCTATAATTATCTGTGGTAATCAAGGCAACTTGATTGGCACCATGCTTTAGAATAAATTGAGCGGCCAACTTTGCAATAGTTGTTGTTTTCCCCACGCCGGTAGGACCGACCAGGGCAACAACTCCGCCTTCTTCCAATAGATTATCTTCAATGGCTGGCAATACTTTTGCCAGCATATCTTTTGCTTTTTCGAAAGCAAGCTCTGAATCCTTATGACTGTCCAGTCTATTAGCTATTTTAGTAGCCAGTTTTTTTGAAAAACCCATATCTGCCAAACGACGCAGCAGATCAATTCTCACAGGATTTATTTTTGTTCCCTGGCTCCATGAAACTTCAGATAATTTAGTATCCAAAGCCGACTTTAGGGATTTTATTTCATTACGCATTTCCTGCATAAACTGTTCTGGCGCCGCCGATTCAGATTGCAGCTTAATTTCTTCTCTTAATGCTGGGCTAAACTGCTTTGTTGCTCTGGCAGGCCGCTGCACTACTGGGCTTTTCTTTATGGCCGGTTTAGGTTTGTTGCTTTCACCCGCTAAATTAATTTTCTCTGCATAGCCAACATATTGATCAATGCTGCGTTGCAATGACCTTTTAGTTACAACGCCGTCTACACCAACTTTTCTTGAACTGCTAACAATATGCAATTTATTTTTTTCAGCCTCAAAATCAGCCAGTTCAATTTTTTTCTTAGGCTTAACCGACACTGATGAAGTTGCCGGTGAATTCAGTTTGCTATGAATGCTTGTCTCATCAAAATCTTTAGCGGCTACAATTTCCACGCCTTCATCAATTGACTTGTTTGACATAATCACTGCATCGGCACCAAACTCATCTTTAACCATACGCATGGCTTGACGGATATCCTTTGCTACAAAACGTTTAATCTTCATCGGGTAGTTCCTATTTTCCTATTTATTAGCGCTATTCACGCTGTCCGACTGTAGAAACCACTTTGATCTGACGATCTTCAGGAATTTCATTATATGCCAGAACATGCATCCCAGAAATTGAATGGCGGACAAATCGGGCTAGCCAAGGACGCACAAAAGAAGAAACCAGCAATACCGCCACCTGCCCTTCCATTTCCATTTTTTGAGAACTCTCTTCCAAGGATTTCTGCATCTGTTCAGCTAAACCAGGCTCTATTCCAGCGCCATTTTCGCCTGCCGTTTGCAATGACTGATGCAATAACTGTTCCAACTCAGGATCTAAAGTTATAACAGGAAACTCTTCATTTACCCCATTGATTTCATAGACAATTGACCGGCCCAAGGCGGCTCGGGAAGCCGACGTCAATATGTCGGGATCTTGACTTTTTGCTCCATAGTCCGCCAAAGTTTCGGCAATGGTCCTAATATCTCTAATTGAAACGCCTTCCCTCAATAAGTTTTGCAATACTTTGACTACGATACCTAAAGGCAACGTTTTGGGCACTAGATCTTCAACCAGTTTAGGTGCTGTTTTAGCCAGGTTATCCATAATATTCTGAGCTTCTTCATAGCCAAACAGTTCATGTGCATTGTTTTGCAAAATATGACTCAAATGCGTTGCTACCACGGTACCTGCATCCACAACGGTGTAGCCCAGAGTCTGTGCCTGATCTTTCTGACCGCCCTCTATCCAGACAGCTTCCAAGCCAAAAGCCGGATCCTGAGTAATCTCTCCCTGCAATGTACCAAATACCTGGCCTGGATTGATAGCCATTTCCATTTCAGGCCTAATTTCAGCCTCACCCACTGTCACACCCATTAAAGAAATCCTGTAGGTTGTGGGTGATAAATCTAAATTATCTTTAATATGTACGGAAGGGATTAAAAACCCCAGTTCCTGTGATAGCTTTTTACGTACACCTTTAATCCGCGTCATCAATTGCCCCCCCTGGTTTTTATCAACCAAAGGAATCAATCGATAGCCCACTTCCAGCCCAATAACATCAACCGGCATCACATCATCCCAGCCCAACTCTTTAACTTCAGCTGCTGATACTTGCTGCTGAGGTACCTGTGCCATTTGCTGCAGCTCTTCATCCTGAACTTTTTTCTGTTTCTGATCAATTAAATATGCACTGCCTAGCAGGGTGGCCGCCAAAAGAATAAAGACCAGATTTGGCATGCCAGGAATAATACCTAACATACCAATAATAACTGCAGTCACAATTAAGGCCTTAGGATCGCCAAATAACTGAAGACCGACCTGTTCTCCAACATTCTGACTGCTCCCTCGCACGCCGGTTACGACAATAGCTGAAGCCGTTGAAAGCAATAATGAGGGGATCTGTGCAACCAGTCCATCACCAATAGTCAACAGCACATAGACTTCACCTGCATCTGCAAAGCTCATATCATGCTGACCGACACCAATGGCCAGGCCGCCGATAACATTGACAAACAATATGATAATCCCAGCAATTGCATCACCTCTTACAAACTTGCTTGCTCCATCCATTGATCCATAAAAGTCAGCTTCTGCGGCTACTTCTGCCCGCCGCTCTCTGGCCTGGTCCTGATCAATTAGTCCTGAGTTTAAATCTGCATCAATCGCCATCTGTTTACCCGGCATCGCATCCAAAGTAAAACGGGCGCCAACTTCCGCTACTCGTCCAGCACCTTTGGTAACAACCACGAAGTTAATAATAACCAAAATTGCAAAAACAACTAGGCCAACGGCAAAGTTACCGCCGATAACAAAAGCACCAAAGGCTTCAATCACTTTTCCGGCGGCATCTCCGCCATTGTGTCCTTCTAACAGTACAATTCGGGTTGATGCAACATTCAAAGCCAGCCTAAACAAAGTTGCAATTAAAATTACAGAGGGGAAAACTGAAAATTCCAGTGGTTTAACGTTATAGATAACCACCAATAAAATAATCAGTGAAAATGCAATATTGAAGGTAAAAAACATATCCAGCAAAAAGGCAGGCAGAGGCAGCACAACCATTGACAGGATCATGACAATGACGAGCGGCGCTCCTAGCCCTGCCCCGGAAAGTGATTTAAGTTTTTCCGCTATGTTAGCTAGTTCCATATTTTTATAAATAATCAGTTAATGACATAGAATCGCAGTTTCCAACGTCTCTACCATTGCTTGGTTTTTCTTTACTGCTGCCTAAATTCATCAGGTACTTTTAAATCTCTAGGAAATACCGGTTTTTCTGTTCTATTTTCTGTTGCGGTTTTTAACTGGAAGACATAGGCTAAAATTTGTGCAACTGATAGAAAAAGCCCTTGAGGAATTTCTTCACCCGGTTCTGTCGAATAATATAAGGCCCTTGCCAATGGAGGTGCCGCCACTAAAAGAACATCGGCACCCATCGCTATATTTCGTATCTGGGCAGCAATCAAATCGACTCCTTTTGCCACAACAGTGGGCGCGCCGCTTCCCATCGGATCATATTTTAAAGCCACTGCAAAATGTGCAGGGTTTGTGACTATCACGTCTGCTTTTGGAACTTCATCCATCATTCTCTGCTGTGACATTTCCATCTGTTTTCGTCTAATTTGACCTTTAATTTCCGGATTCCCTTCCTGCTCTTTCGATTCATCCTTAATCTCCTGTTTAGTCATCATTAATTTTTTTTTGTTGCTGAACAGCTGATAAGGTACATCAATAGCTACAATCAATATTAAGGTTGAGCTTAAAATCAGAAAGCCAAACATAATCATATCTAAAGCCTTAGCCACCGCAACATTTAAAGATAGCCGGCTTAATCCCATAAATTGATCAAAAGAAGCTTCAAATAGGGTGCTGGCAACAAACATAACTAATGCAATCTTAACGATAGCTTTTAACAGTTCAACAAAGCCCTGCATGCCAAACATCCTCTTCAATCCGGAAAAAGGATTCATTTTTGAAAATTTAGGGCTCATTGACTCCATTGAGAAGTTCCATCCCCCCATCATCATCGGTGTAAATAAAGCAGCTAGAACTAGCGGTATAACTAAAGGAACGATAAGCAGTAAACCGTCTAACAGCACTTGCTTAAAATAAATCACTGGGCTGGCTGGATCGAAAATAACTTCCCGGCTTAAACTGAACTGCTGCTGCATTAATATAGCCAAGCCTTTGGCAATCGAATCACCTACAAACAGTAGCATGACGGATGCAGTCATCAAGGCAACAAAAGTATTCAGTTCTTTTGATCTTGGAATCTGACCTTTTTTTCTGGCGTCGGTAAGACGCTTCTCGGTGGGTTCTTCTGTTTTATCTCCTGTATCATCAGCCATTGCTTTTCACCGGCTACACTTTTAATAGCTGACTGATCAGCTGAAAGCCACTTGTTAATACCTCTGAAAAACCTTCTAATGTATTGGCTAGCGAAACCCAAATTAAAACCATGCCCAGCATAATAGTGATAGGAAAACCGACACTGAAAATTTGCAGCTGCGGCGCGGCTCTGGCAGCAACGCCAAAACTGATATTAACGAACAAAAGAGCGGCCATTAAAGGCATAGACAATAACACCCCTGCTGAAAACATTTGGCTGCTCCAGGCAATAATTGACCACAGATCATTTAAGCTAAAACCGATAATGCCAATAGGCAAGGTGGTAAAGCTGGCCGTTAGCATTTCGATTACCAACAAATGTCCATTGACGGCAAGAAACATTAAACTGGAAGAAATCACAAATACTTGCGCTATGACAGGTACTTGAATCCCGGTCGCAGGGTCTACCATAGATGCGAATCCTAAGCCCATGCTATAGGCAATAGCCTGTCCTGCCACCAGCATCACAGCAAAAACCATTTGCAGAACGAAGCCAGTTGACAAACCTATAACAACCTGCTGAGCAGTCACTAAAAACCCCTGATAACTGAATATTGCTACCGTTGGAGTTTGTGGCAATACTGGAACGATAACAAGGGTTATGAGCATTGCGGCGATCATTCTAATTTTTGCGGGCAATGCTTTAACGCTGAAAACAGGTATGGAAATAAACATTGAGCTAATGCGAATAAGCGGCCAAATAAAAGACGCTAACAGCGATAATAGCTCCTGTTCAGTGAAATTCACTGGATCAGCCTATTAACTCGGGTATTTGATGCATTAAGTCCTGAAAGTAATCAATGATAACTTGCAGCATCCAAGGGCCAGCCAGCATTAAAACAATGATGACCATTGCCAGTTTAGGAATAAAGGTTAATGTCTGCTCATTAATTTGCGTGGCGGCCTGAAACATCGCCACGAGCAGTCCAATCGCCAAAGAAGATAGTAAAATGGGGGCTATCAGCTTAACGGCAACTAAAACAGTATCTTGAGCAATGGTTGAAATTACTTCAGGCGTCATAAATGTACCTAAATATAAAAGCTGGCAGCTAACATTTCTAAAACCAACGACCAGCCGTCAGCTAAAACGAACAGCATAATTTTAAAGGGCAAAGAAATAATCATCGGGGAAAGCATCATCATCCCCATTGACATTAAAACACTGGCAACAACAAGGTCAATCACTAAAAAAGGTAAAAAGATTAAAAACCCTATCTGAAATGCCGTTTTAAGCTCACTGGTTACAAAAGCTGGCAATAATAACGAAAAAGGTACGTCATCTACTGTTTGAAAATCATCTCTTCCTGAAATCCTCATAAACAGTTCCAAGTCAGCCTCTCGGGTCTGTTTCATCATAAACTTTCTTAAAGGTGCAGAGGCCTTTTCCAGTGCCGTGGTTACATCAATTTTCTCTTCCATATAAGGCTGCACAGCCTGCGTATTAACTTTTTCAAAAACAGGCATCATAATAAAAACAGTTAAAAACAGAGAGAGCCCCAGCAATACTTGATTGCTAGGAGCCTGTCCTGTGCCAATTGCCTGACGCAATAGACCTAAAACTATCATAATACGGGTAAATGATGTCATGGTTAATAACAGCGACGGCAATACCGTTAACAATGTCATTAATGCCAGAATCTGAATAGTGACAGTATAGCTCTGACTGCCGTCAGGATTTGAGGTAACAGTAACGGCATCTATGCCGGGGACCGCCCAGACCGATGTAGCCGACATCAAAAGCCCTGCAAATAGAAAAAACCTATTCATTTTCTGATCCAGACATTATCTGTTTAAGCTTTTTGGAAAAATCGTTCTCAGCACCTGTAGAATTGTTTTGCCGATACAGGTTTTCTTCATCTCCAAGTACCATCAGTTTCTCTATCTTTCCAGGCGTAATTCCCAAAAGCAATTGCTTTTCACCTACCTGAACCAATACCAGTTTTTCACGCATTCCCAGTGATAAGCCACCAACCACTTTCATGTTATCTTTGGCATTAACAGGCAGTGTTCCCATTTTTTTCATAAACCAGACACAGGCAAAGAATAAGCCTAATACAATAGCCAGACCAATGGACCAATTTAGCACGTGCGTGTATGAAACCGTGGTGACCGCCTGCTTTGACTGCGTCTCTATTGCCATAGAAATACTAGAAAATGATAATAATAAAAAAAAGATGCTATGTTTAAAAAATTTCAAGCTCAGTCCCTGGAATTACGACCCTAATTTTTTTACTCGCTCAGATGGACTAATGACATCTGTTAAACGAATGCCAAATTTATCATTCACCACTACTACTTCGCCGTGAGCAATCAATGTTCCATTCACCAAAACATCCATTGGCTCACCCGCAAACCTGTCTAGCTCAATGACAGAACCCTGGTTTAGCTGTAATAAATTTCTAATGTTAACCTGCGTTCGTCCTATTTCCATTGAAACCGTTACAGGCACATCAAGAATTACATCTAATTTGATATCTTCTGGTGAAACATCAGCCTTTACAGGCTCCGAATTCCCATCAGCTTCTAACTCATCAAACTGAGCCGACTCTGGGCTCTCTGCATCGCCCTGTTCCTTTAAAGCATCTCCCCAGTCGGCATCACCCTCCGCTTCGGAAGTTGTCTGTTCCTCCATTGCTTCTGCCCAGTCATCGCCAACCGCTTCTTCATCTTCACTCATTCTTTTACCTAATGACTATGTATCCAAGTTAATTTAACTTAAGAGAGTTCAACAACTTCCTTAAGCTATTCAACCCTTCTAAAATACTTATATATTAATTATCAGCCCCAATCCTCTACATTGAATCCTGAGTTAATTTCTCTGTTATCTGAATAGCATAATTGCCATCTGACAGCCCAACCTTACCTTTAAAAACAGACACATCTTCAGCCTGAACGGTCACTGTCTCAGGCATATCTATGGGAATAACATCGCCTTTTTTAAAATCCATCACGTCTTTGATGGCCATAGTCTTCTCAATCAATAAACTATTTAATGAAACCTCACTGCGTAAAACCTCTTTTCTTAAACTCTCCTGCCAGCGTCCATCCACTTCGCCTCTGTCACTTCCAACCGCATCAAGCAAATCACGAATAGGTTCTATCATGGAATAGGGCATAGCTATATTAATGTCACCGCCGCCGCCTTCAAGCTCTACATGAATGGTAGACACGACTACAATTTCTGATGGACTGACAATGTTTGCAAATTGAGGATTTACCTCAGAGCCCATATATTCAAATTCAAGATCCATCACTGGCTTCCAAGCCTCTTTTAAATCCTTGAACAGCAAATCGATAATTAATCGAATAACCCGCATTTCTGTTGGCGTAAACTCCCGCCCTTCAACTTTATTGTAAAATTGCCCTCCGCCACCAAAAAAATTATCTACCGCAGTAAAAACTAAACGGGGTTCCATAACAATTAGAGCCCGTCCTCTTAAAGGTGCAAAGCGGATCACATTTAAATTAGTGGGAACAAAAAGGCTTTGAATATATTCGGAAAATTTTAAAACCTGTATGCCCGAAATAGAAATCTCTGCCGACCTTCTAAGAAAATTAAATAGAGAGATTCTAAAATATCTGGCAAGCCGTTCATTAACCATCTCCAGAGTGGGCATCCTGCCTCTAACAATACGCTCCTGGCTATTAAAGTCATATCCTTTAGCACCTTCACCATCGCCTCCTTCTTCAATCTCTTCTGTTTCTATATCCCCGTCATCAACACCATGTAAAAGGGCATCAATTTCATCTTGTGACAATAGATCTGCCGTAGACATATCTTAAGCACCTCTATTTAATTCAGTTTTTTTATTTTCTACAAAAATCATTGCATTACAAATGCAGTAAAAAATATATTTTCTACCTTATTCTTTTTTGTCATTCTTTCCATAACCTTTATCACTTCATCCAGCATCGCTGTACGAAGCGCTTGCTTTCCTTCTTTAGTTTTTAAATTTTTAGCGCCTTTAGCGCTTATTGCCATTAATAAATTATTACGTATCATTGGTTCATGCTTCTTAATTGCTTCTACTGTCTCGGCCCCTTTTACCAGAATAGATACAGATACCTGTATCAAATTGGCTCCGGAACCTTTTGGAAAATTGACAATTAATGATTGCCCCATATCGTAATAAATTTCTTCATTTGCAGCGTCCATTTCTTCTTCTGTTTCCTCTTCTACCTCCTCAACTTGCTCACCATCAGCTTCGAAATCATTACCCATCATAAAATAGTAGCCGCCTCCTGCCCCTGCTAACAACAAAACAACTGCGACAATAATAATTTTTTTTGAGGACTTTTTCTCTTCTCCCTCAGGCTGTTCGTTTTCCGCCATATTGTTACCTATATTAAATTAAGCAAAATAAAGACCAGGTCAGCAATAGCCATATAATTCAAATATATAAAACAATCATATAGTACAGTGCCAAATTTACGTCATCATAAAAAATCTGTTGAATATAGAATTATAGTGCAATTTGATAATTTCACACGCCAATACAGAAAAAAAATATCCTTTTTAAAACAATAAGGTAGATATCACTATTAAAGTAAAAAATAAAATATTTTCTTGGCCGAAAAAAAAGGGGGTAAAGCTATGGCTTTACCCCCTTTTTAATGTATTTTTAAGCGTTAAAAAATCAGAATAGTACTAAAATGCGCACCCGGATTTAACGCCGAATTTCTTTAGAATGAGTGCTAAAGGGCAAACCCCAGTAAATGCAGATTGAAACAGATTTAATCCAATGAAACCCGTAAACCATAGCCAGTTTATTGAATGAAAAACAGCCAAATTAACGCTAATAAAGATAAAGGCCCCGGCAACAGCCATTACCCATCGTTCTATAGTCATTTTAACTCCTACTTTAGTCTAACTACGCCCATTATTTTAAGCATCATTTTTTCATAATAAGGTTCACTGATTCCTTTTCTTATTTTCCGCATAAAATATTTCTCAAAGCCAATTTTAGCCATATGTACCCAACGCCCATGACTGGACCATGTAGTATTTCTAGGTGGTATTTGCGGCACAGCTAAAAATGCTACGCCAGTATCACCCAAATCAGCCAGGCATAGCGCACTTAAACTTGGTATATCAGCAGGCTCTTTTCCTGCCAATTCATCTCTAATATTATGCGCCGTAGCTGTCACCATTGACTCAATCATATAACCCGTTTTTGGTGTCCCTACAGGAACAGGTGTTTTTTCTACTGGAGGCAACGCAACGCAAACGCCCACAGAGTAAATGTTTTTAAAGGTCGGGTTTCGCTGATGTTCATCGACAAGAACAAATCCACGAGGATTAGTCAAACCTTCTGCACCAGAGTTTCTGACGGCATCAATCCCTGTAAATGCAGGAAGCATCATAGAATGCTTAAAGGGAATTTCATGCTTCTTCTTTTCCTCCGCATTTTCATCAACTTCTGTCACATACATCATGCCATCATCTATCTTATCTACTTTAGCATTTGTCACCCACTTGACAGTTTTATCACGCAAAGCACTTTCTAACAGACCTTTTGTATCCCCAACTCCTCCTAACCCCAAATGTCCAATATAGGGCTCAGATGTTACAAAGGTCATTGGAACCTGATCGCGAATCTTTCTTTTTCGCAATTCAGTTTCCAAAATCATTAGGTATTCATAAGCCGGGCCAAAACAGGAAGCTCCCTGCACTGCGCCAACAACAATTGGCCCAGGATTTTCCATAAATTCATCCCAATCTTTCGAAGCCATTTCAGCATGATCAACATGACAGACCGAAGAAGTGTATCCTTCCGGCCCCAACCCAGGCACTTCGTCAAATGCCAATCGTGGACCAGTGGCAATCACTAAATAATCGTAAGCTACAGCAGAGCCATCAGCCATCAGAATCTGGTTATTTTCAGGATCGACTTTAGTCGCCTCTTTTTGAATGAACTCAATCCCTTTCTTTTTCATAACAGGAGCGAGCTGCACCTTTAAATCTTCAGGTTTACGCCATTTAGGCGGTACCCAAGGGTTGGAGGGTACAAAGTGAAAAGTAGGTGAATCTGAAATACTGATAACCTCATGTTTTTTACCCACCAATTCCTGCATTTCATAGGCCATCGGAACACCACCAATGCCAGCACCTAAGACAACTATTCGAGCCATAATTTTTCCTCATACGTTATAATTAGAATGCGCTGTTATTGTTATTATGCATTCATAAGTTTCAGATCATACTCGCACAACTTTGATTGTCAATTGCAAATCAGCAGCTGAACATGAGATAGTTTATAAAGAATATTAGTATTTAATTAAATAGTCAATAAAAAATTGCTCTCTTTCTCACGCTTCTATTCGATATTTAGCTTCAGTAACTGGTCAATTACGAAGCTGGAAGTAAATAATCCTCACACCTTTTAGTTAATCAAAATCCTCAACACTCATTGTAAGATGGATAAGCCAGCCTCAATTTTTATAGCTGATGATAATAAAATCAACCGGCTTTTGCTGCAATCTCAACTAGAGAGCTATTGCAATAATATAACCGTGGCCGCAAATGGCAAAACTGCTCTGGTCTACCTAAAGCAATATAAATATGATCTGATTTTACTTGATTTGCAAATGCCCTATTTTAGCGGCCAAGAGCTTATTAAAGTAATCAAACAGCCAAGCTCTGTTAACTTGGACACACCTGTTATTGCAATTACGGCCCACACACAAAGTCACCAGCGAAAAACACTAATCGAAGCAGGATTTGATGAATGCCTGATTAAGCCAATTTTAATGGAACAGCTGAATGAACTGTTAAATCTATGGATGCCAAGTCCAACCATAGAAACATCCGAAACCTTTAATAAAGAAGAGATTGAAACCGTTGATTATGCCACAGCTCTACTTCAGAGAACATCCGGAGATACAGCGTTGGCTATCGTTATATTTAATAAATTATTTACTGAACTGCCCGACCAGTCCCTTGCAATTGAACAGGCTTTAAAGTCTAACGAGTTGGGGATTGCACAGGAAACCACCCATAAACTTCATGGTTCTGTCAGTTTCTGCGGTTTTTTTGACCTCCAAATTCTAGCCAATAATCTGGAAACAAGTTTTTTAGAGAGTGACCTGCAATCAATACATACCAACTTCACCTTGCTAAAAAATAAAATATCTTATTTTAGTCAGCTAAAACAATCTATTATCGATCAGTTGTATCACCCCTGAGGGGTTTAGCCATTTCTAACAGACATAAAAAAAGCCCTATCAGGGCCTTTTTATGTGAAGAATAATGTAGTTCATTTCAGGCAGTCTAATGAAATAATATTCACCGCCCTGCATTTGAACAAGCTAGAGATAAACAATAATCTCCTTTAGTTTATTTCAGCTGATCCAAGATCTCCTGAGCAGATTTTATTTGCTGATCATTGCCTTTTTCCAAAACCTCTTCAACAATATCTTTGGCGGCTTCAGTGTCTCCCATATCAATATAGGCTCTGGCTAAATCCATTTTTGTTTCCAGTTCATCCATATCAGTTAGGTCAGAGACGCCCATATCTAATTCAGTCACTGGCTCTGTTGTCGAAACCGGCGTGTCAAAATCAAAGTCAAAATCTTCTATGCTTTCTGAATCTGCAGCTTTTTCTTCAGACTTTTCATCATTTAATGACATTTCAAAACTTTCTAAATCAATATCAGCACTGGATTCAGTGCTTAAATCAATTTCCGCAGAATCAGCCTTTGTCTCTTTCTCGCTAGGTTCATTCAAAGCCACCGAATTTAAATCAAAATCAATAGTCTCTACATCTTCAGCTTCAACACTTTTAACTTCAGCTTTTGCATCTTCCTCAGATCCGTCAATATCAAAGACACTTAAATCAAAATCGAGAACATTTTCATCAGCCTCCTGCTTAACCTCTTCCTTGACTGCGCCCTGAGCAGCATCACTTTCATCAAAAACAGATAAATCAAAATCTATTTCCTGAGCATTTTCTTCAGCGGCAACGCTCTGGCTGTCTTCTAAAGTTTGATCAGTCTTACTTTCTAACTGTGGTTCCTGTTCTAAATCAATTGTATCTAAGGCTGCCTTATCCATAGCATATAAAGAAGAACCGGGAGACAGCTCAACTCCCATTTCAGCAACTTTTGCCCAAAAGTCCTTATCCTCATGCTTTCCTTCGCTAATCAGCTCTTGTACATACTCCTCAAAAGAGCTCGTATTTTCATTAGTATAAAATATTTCTAGCAGCTTCAGCTTGCATTCGTCTCTTTCAGGATAATCCTTTATTGCCTGACGCATTAAATCTTCAGCTTGCTGGTATCGGCCATAAGCTAAATAAACATCAGCTTCAGAAATGGGATCAACTTCAGTCTCATCAGCATCAAAAGCATCGAAGTCACTCGGTGTAAATGCACTTAAAAAAGAACTTTCACCGACTGTACCCACATCATAGTCTGAGAAGTCATCCTCAACGGGAATGGATATTTCTTCTTCAGAAGAGTCTGGCAGACTGATTTCAGTTGCAGATGCAAACATGCTTTCAGAATCTAAATCCTCGTCATCTTTTCTTTTACGCCACCACATCCAGCCTAAAACACCTAAAATAGCGACTCCAGAACCTCCTAGCAACAATGACCAGTAGTCAGTCTCTGGCTGCGGTTCTGGCTGTGTGATAACAGGCTTCACCTTTTTCTTTTTAACTGCCTTTTTCTCAACAGCGGGCTGTACTATCGGTTTTACTGTAGCAGGCTTAGTATTTTTAGGCTGTGTCTGTATCTCTGCTGCCGTTTTTTTACTTTCTTTATCAGATTCAAGCTCGGTACCAGCCTCAGCCAGCCCTTTTTTACTGTTCTGCAGCACTGCGATCTGCTCATCCTTTAGGGCAAGCATTTTTTGCATCATAACCAACTGCTGCTCAAGCTTTTCCATTCTAGCCTGCAACGTCAACCCTTCTGAGCCGGATGCAGCAATAGAATTTTTCGCATTTGCATCAGCACCATGCTTAGCTGCTACATCATTTTCATTGACATTGACACTGATAGCTGTTCCCGCTATTTCATCAGTAGCCGGTGCCTCTAACTCTAACTGAGTAGCAATTTCTATTTCATCGGCAATTGGCTTCTCAGGTGTTGCAGTGCTCCGACCCCGCCAAATATTGTCTTGTTGCTTATAGGCCGCTATAGCCTGCTTTTTAGATAGCTTAAGGATGGCTTTTTTTTCTGGAATTTTAAGTGTTTTCCCAGCCATCAAAGCATTAACATTTGGTTTATAAAATGCGCCAGGATTTGCCTCATAAAGAGCCATCATCATCTGTTCAACAGATATATCGCTATGGACATTGGTTTTTTTAGCCACTTTCCACAGATAATCATTTCTACCTGTCGGACCATATTGACCGTCAACTATCTGTCCGTATTTTCTTAACCGTCTTCTCGATTGCTTTTCAGGTTTAGCAACAAAACTATTTACTGCGGCCTGGTTCGGTTTCTTTATAACGGGTATAGCAGGTTGGGTATACGTAACAGGCGGATCAACCAAAACAGTAAATTCACGGTACAAGCTACCAGTGGGCCAAGTAACCTCTAATAAAAAGTCTAAAAAGGGTTCTCTCAGCGCTTCATGCGAGCTCAATTTAACAACTGTTGCGCCATTTGCAAGGGTAACTGCTTTAAACTTTATTTTTGAAAGGAAATAACTCCAGGGCACACCGGCTTCATCAAATTTTTCAGGAGGTGCCAGTCTGACAGTAATATCCGAAGCACTTTCACCGGCTGAAACCAGCAATGCTATCTCAGCGTCAAGTTTCTGATTTAATGCAGAGTGCAATTTAATATCACCAATACCTAATGGATAAGCGCTAACTGGCACCAGTAACGATATAGCCACTATACTTTTAGTTAAATTGCGCACAACAATCTCCTTTACAATTTTTTACCACAGTCTAAAACCTCACTAAGTCATCCAAAAAATAGACAACCAACTGTAAAAAAACCTAAAAACCAGGTTTTTTGTTAATTCCAAAATTTATATGACCGTATAGGGTCTTCAGCTTATGAATACTCCCGCAAACTGAGGAAGTGCCTAGTTTGCAATATTAAACACGAGCACAGCCAATAAACCTTACTCAATCCGGCAGAATTGAAACAGTCATTTATAATCTCTAAGCTTAGACTAGATGTAATTTTTTACCAGCTCTTCTGCAATTTGAATGCTATTTAATGCTGCACCTTTTCGTACATTATCGCCAACCACCCATAAATCAATCCCTTGCGGATGAGAAATATCCTCTCTAATGCGCCCCACAAAAACATCATCATTTCCCGAAGACTCAGTTACAGCGGTAGGGTATCCGCCATCAACCCGCTCATCCATCACAGTGACACCAGGTGCATCAGTCAATAGCTGCCGAACAGTTTCTACATCAATCTTTTCCCTGGTTTCAATATGTACTGCTTCCGAATGTCCATAAAACACAGGCACACGTACTGCAGTAGGGTTTACTTTGATAGACTTGTCATTAAAAATTTTTTGCGTCTCCCACACCATTTTCATCTCTTCCTTGGTGTAGCCATTATCCATAAATACATCAATTTGCGGCAATACATTAAACGCTATCTGTTTAGGGTAGACTTCTGTTTTAATGGGCTTGCCATTCAATAGCTGAGCCGTCTGCTTCACAACCTCTTCTATTGCTTCCTTCCCCGTACCCGAAACAGCCTGATAGGTACAGACATTGATGCGGTCAATGCCCACAGCATCATAAATTGGCTTTAATGCAACCAGCATCTGAATCGTTGAACAGTTTGGGTTAGCTATAATCCCTCGCGCCTGATACCCTGAAATTTTTTCGGGATTCACCTCAGGTACAATTAAAGGAATATCATCGTCATAGCGAAACTCTGAGGTATTATCAATGACAATACAGCCAGCCCCAGCAGCTTTCGGTGCAAACTCTCTGGAAATTGAAGCGCCCGCAGAAAACAGACCAATTTGCACTTTTGAAAAATCAAATTCAGTCAGCTCTTCAACAATTAAAGAACGTTCTTTAAATTGGATCCGCTTCCCAGCTGAACGGCTGCTTGCCAAGGCATACACTTCGCCCACAGGAAAATTTCGCTGTTCCAAAATAGACAACATGGCCTCTCCAACAGCACCTGTTGCGCCCACAACAGCTACATCAACTTTTTTTGACACTCAAACACCTCTATACAACAACAGTTAAAACCGCCTAAACCATAATACGTCTATCACAGAAAACGAGTCAGGCAGAATAATCAGATTTTTTTACAATTCATCAGCATTGTATCGAAGGGTAAAGCCATAGCAAGTCATTCCCGGTAAAAATGAGGAATGACTGCCTTTTGAATCAAGACTGCCCATCAATACAACAATACCGAACGACTAGGCTAAAACAGAAAACACCTTTTCTTTAATATCACTGACATTGCCCACACCATTTATAGAACTAAATTTAGCAGGCTGCTCCTCTGCAGAATAAAAATCAATCAAAGGTTTAGTTTGTTCATGATAAACAGCCAGGCGTTTTTTCACAATATCTTCCTGATCATCATCACGCTGAATAAGGGGGTCACCTGTCTCATCATCAATCCCTTCCTGCTTAGGCTTATTAAATTCAATATGATAGGTACGGCCAGATGCCGGATGCACTCTTCTTCCACTCATACGTTTAATGATCTCGGCATCTTCAACGGCAATTTCAATAACATGGTCTACATCAACCTGCATTGCCATCAAACCTTCTGCCTGGGCAATGGTACGCGGAAACCCATCTAACAAAAAGCCTTTAGCACAGTCTTCCTGAGCAATACGATCCTTAATCAAGCCTAAAATAATATCATCAGAAACCAGACCTCCCGCATCCATCACTTTTTTAGCCTCTACTCCAAGCGGAGTTCCTGCCTTCACTGCTGCGCGCAGCATATCTCCGGTAGAAATCTGAGGGATCCCATATTTTTTAGTGATAAATTGTGCCTGTGTACCTTTACCTGATCCAGGGCTGCCCAAAAGAATAATACGCATAAAAACTCCAAAAAAATTAACGGACAAGTGCCAAGCAGGAGAGAAGATTCAAGATTTGCATACTACTTGATATGCTCACCCCTAAGAAGCGAGGGTTTAATAAGTCCCGACAGTTTGGCGAAGAATTTTGTCTCCACAGAAGCACTAATAAAATGGGCGCATAGCAAACTACGCAACCATTTTATTAGTGCTTCTGTGGAGGCAAAAGACAAGTCAAAATTCGGAAATTATTAAACCCTCGCTTCGAAAGTATCTTAAAACACTTACTTAATAATGTTCATTTTATCTCAATTAGAAATGAAGCAATAGCCCTAAAAAATAAAGAAGACTTCCATCATTCTCCTCCAAACATTTTGTCTCTTTACAAATCAACAGCATGCCACCTATATCAGCAGATTCCAAATCTATACTTTTATTTTCAAACGATTCCCCACTTGTAAAAACCCCGCATTTTCCTTATTCTTAGCTCTGTTACTTTTATTGAAAGAGGGGGTTTTTATGCGCGTTTGAAGAATTGATGACTTCAAATGTCTTTACTGTTGAGCCACACGACCTGATTGATCGTGTATTCTTCTTAATCCACTACGAAAAAGTCAGGCACTTGCCCGTCGTGGAAAAAGGAAAAGTTGTTGGCATGGTTTCAGATAGAGACATGTACAAAGCACTTGGACCTAAGAGCAATTCAAATGCGATTGAAGCCAATAAATCAGGTACTGAGCTACATGTAGTGCCAAAAAAAGTACAAAACATTATGCGCAGAGGCATTATATCTATCCAGCCTGATGCTTTAGCATCGGATGCCGCTGCCATAATGGCAGAACATAAAGTCGGTGCAATTCCAGTCACTAAAGATGATAAACTTGTCGGAATCCTTTCTTCTACTGATATTCTTAGGGTTTTTTCTAAAGTTGAACATGCAAAAGAACTAAGGGAACAGCGTATTGCAGAAGGACAAAGCCATACCTGATTATTTTTGGATGCAGAATAATTCAACATGATTATTGTCTGTAGAGGCAACCTCTGTGACTGCCCTTCCAATAATACGGGCAACCGCCATATAAAAGACAGCCGCAAAGGTTTGCCCCGACTTGATCATGACCTCAAATAAAATAAAGAAACACACTGAAGCCTGGCTAACATCCTTTATTATCAATTTCAGCATCTGTCCCTTTGCAAAACGTGAACATGATCGTGGCAGCATTCATTATGCAGTCGTCAAGTCTGACAAGCTAGAACAGTGCCTGGAATCAGTCTTTAAGGAATGTCAGCATTTAGACTGCAATACGGACATTGAAACCACGCTCCTTATTTTTCCTAATAATTTCAGCCAATTCGACAATTACCTCGATTTTCTTTCCCTTGCCGAATCACTTTTAGCTGACCAGCACTATCAAGGCATTTATCAGTTGGCGAGCTTTCATCCTGACTATTGTTTTGACGGTGAAAACTCAAAGGACCCTGCCAATTACACCAATCGTTCACCCTATCCTATGCTTCACTTAATTAGAGAAGAAAGTCTGGAACGCGCATTAAATTCATACCCTCATCCTGAGGATATTCCCGAAAGAAATATAATGCTCACTAGACAAATGGGACTAGAAAAACTCCGTACCATTTTACAAAAATGTTATATCAATTAGGGAAAAATCCTGTAAACCGAAATAGTTTTGTCCCTGAAGCAATTGCCTATTCTTCATTTTTTTTGGACTCCGGTTTTATTGGCTTTTCACTATTTTTCTCAGCAATTTTGGCTATTTCCTCAGGCTCAACCTGCTCAATAATATTGCCTTCCGCATCATAAACAACGCCATCAACTTCATTTTCATATTGCTTTTTCTTCTTGTTTTTATTGATGACATTTCCTTCTACATCGTAAACCACTTCCCTCTCATCAATAACGACTGGTTCAGGACCTGCTTTAATAGTTTCCACAAATTTGACAAACCAAGCCGTTTTTTTCATTTTCTGTAGGTCAGCATCATTAACAATGTCCTCAACATTAGGCAAACTGCCACATTCTTTTGACAGTTCCAGCGCCTCTAAACACGCACCCTCCTGTCCACGCAAACCATAAATGCAGGCCAAATTGTATGCAGCACTGCCACGCTGAATTCTTTCGGCATTTTCAAAAAACTCACCAGCCAAATCATAAAGCTCATCATTCGCATCAACCTCCATAATACGCGCTAAATCCATATATGCCACCCCCCCATCAATGGCTGCTCCTAAATGATCAGGCGTAATCAGCAGGCAAAAAGTAAATTTAGAGATGGCATCCAGATACAGTTTAACCCCTTCCTCTTCATTCTTGGCTTTAGCTTGATGCAATAATGCAAAACCCCAATTAAACAAAGCCTCTCCCGTCATCAAATCACCCTTAACCACATCTGCAAAACCTTGGTAGGCACTCGCATATAGCTGATCTGATTTTGTACTTTTATCATTCCTAGCCTTAGCCGTTTGTTTAATTGCAGCCTTTAAGGTAGATTTTTTTTTGTATGCATCAAACAATGCCATTGATAGATCCTCTTTGTATGTATGTACTATAATTATTGCTATAGAATACCAGTTCACCTAAACAACATCATCACTCAATGAGCAAAAAAGAAATAAACTTAGAAACTTCTCAAATACCCTGGCATGAGCTGCAGCGTTTTTTTGCAGGCGGCCTAGCCATTGCCGTTGATTCTAGTATTGATTTAGTTGAAGTTGCCTATCAGTTCTCTTTGGATAATAAAGTCCAGGTTGAACAATGGATCAAAGAAAAAAAAGTAGCGCCTGTTTCCGACCAGCAGGCATTGCAGTGGTACGAAAACGAAACATCAGTCTGGTCTGTTGTCATTAAACCCTGGATTCTTGTTCAAGAAAAAACTGATGAAAACTACTGATACGCCATCAAAAATAGGCCAAGGCATGATTTATATTGCCTGGCTGCTGTTATTAGCTCTGCTAACCTATAGTTTCAATAATTATCTTGATCAACAAAATAACCCAAATCAGAATATTTCAGCCGATTGGAATAGCAATGTTGCTGAAGTCAGGCTAAAACAGAACCGTTACGGCCATTATGTGGTAAATGGCCAAATCAACAATATGCCTGTTACTTTTCTGCTGGATACAGGTGCAACGCTAATTAGCATACCCGAAAAAATTGCCAATAAGCTAGAGCTGAAAAAGGGTTTCCCTACACAGAGCAGAACCGCCAACGGCACTATTACTGTGTACAGCACGCGATTGGATCAAGTTAGCATTGGGGCAATAAAACTAACTAATATCCGTGCATCAATCAATCCCCACATGGCTGGTGACGAAATATTGCTTGGCATGAACTTTATGAAACACCTGGAAATGACCCAAAAAGGAAAAGAGCTAGTTCTTAGGTATTAACTTATATATGCCTTGAATAGATTAAAGAATGCTCTCGCCTATCTTTGATTCTTTTTTCCATATCCATTTCAGGCGCATCAATAAGATTAAGTCTCGGATCGTTTTTTACAGAGCGAATATAATATTCCCTCACAGATATTTTAAGCGTATCAAAAAAGAGACCATCTAGCCGTCTTATCACTTTTATTGCAAGGTCAGGCGGAGAGAGCCTTACTATGCCATATTGTTTAACAGGATGGCAAAAGTGATCCTGTCTTTCCATCATTTCAATACAGCAGACTGTAATGGATAGTTTCTTGTTCTCAATACTGTCCAAATTGAACTCAGATTCTATGAATTCGGCAAGATCATAGCCTGTAGTTCCTATGGGAATATTTTTAAATAAAATATTCATATTAAGCTCTGCTACTCTTTAAGGGATAATTGAGTATAGACAATCCCTGCAAAAAAACAATAGCACAAGCAATTAAGATTTAAAAAAATTGCAATGACCCATTCGGGCTCTACCTCTTGTATCGAATCAGCAAATTTCCGTGCATTTTAAGGACAGCCTGCTCACCCAAAATTGGCGGCTTAAGCTGATGGGGTTATTCATAGTTATGTGAGCAATCTCACTTTTATTCTTTGTTTTCTTTGCAATAATAACGCCCAAGGCTGTCAGCTAAGTATCTTTTCTCCCTCGAACGTATACAGACAGCCTTTTTTATTAAGGCTGTGTCTAATGCTTCGGACACAGCCTTTTTTTTGCATAAAGAAAATTGATTTCATCTAGAATACATCCTATTCTATAAATAGCGTATTCATTTCAGTGCTTAATATAATCTGGATTCTATTCTTCCTTGCCGCCTTCATCACTGCGCTGTTCAAACTGCTTTTCCTAGGTGATCAGCAGGTATTTGCACAGATAATGACCGCCATGTTCAGTCTGTCTAAAACAGCTTTTGAAATTTCTCTGGGATTAACCGGGGTACTGGCATTATGGCTGGGCATTATGCGTATTGGAGAACGCAGTGGTTTTATGCAGCTCATCACCCAGGCCCTAAC
>Ga0256840_1001085_pt1 | contig 26344 bp, 23 predicted proteins | sample 355202metaG_FD_185969 | JGI IMG/M metagenome (GOLD analysis project Ga0256840, IMG submission 185969) | Hydrothermal vent microbial communities from Mid Atlantic Ridge, Atlantic Ocean - 355-202 | ecosystem: Environmental > Aquatic > Marine > Hydrothermal vents | place: Atlantic Ocean: Mid... | reverse complement strand
GTAAATCTTTAAAAAGATGTTCATGATATCTTATAACAAACTCTAAAGCATTATTATCAACAGCAATAACAAGATCAAATCCTCTTCCTCTAAACTGCTCTTCATAAAGATCAAAAAGCCTGTCAAAATAGAGTTGTGTTGCCACCTTTTTTGTATCCATATAGACAGTTGTTAAGTAGGCATCACCTTGTCTTTTGAATCTATTTTCAAAAACTTTAGATATATCATCGCTCCACTTATACCCTCTATGATATGAGTGTATTAAAAGTATATTTTTGGGCCTTTCCTTAGCATCTAAAAAAATAATTAGTATAAGAAAAAGCAAAATAGATTTCATATATACCCATCCCAAATAAAAATATTGCTAAATTATATCCTAATATTCAACTAATTATTGCAACTAGGAATTCCTTGTGAATCACTTGCAAATTCTATTAAGAAGTTTAAGATTTTTTTCTGTTGCTTTTTAAATTTTTTACTTTTTAAATATTTTAATACTTTCGGCTCATCATAATGAAAAGATATAAGATCTTTACCATTGTTCTTAAAATACTCTTTCCACTCATAGCCAGCAGCCAAACCCCCGCCACGATTTCCTTTACCATGACAACTAGAACACTGCTTTAAATAGTATTTCTGCCCTGCTACATTTTGTGCTGCATATGTAAATGAACTAAAAATAGCTAAACATATAATAACTGTATAAAATCTATTTTGCATATTTATCTCCATATGTTTTTTTAAATCTTTTAAGAGCATCATCTGCCCATTCTTTCATATCTTCTACTCCCCAAAAACCATATATTACCATATGTTTTTTCTTGCTTCTTGTTAATTTTTCTTCATTTGGACCCATAAAAAATATGGCAGGAGTAACACTAGTAATAAACCTTTGAGGAGCCTGATCTGTAACCTCATCTTCTATACTGTCAGAATCTGTTGAGCCATCAAGTGAAAGCAGTACAAAGTCTCTATTTAAGTGTTCTGCTAGACTTGGTTCAGGAAACACCTGTTCAATCATCTTAGGGCAATAAAAGCAGTTTCTAGAGTGTATAAACAACAAAATAGGTTTTTTTAACTCTATAGCTTTTGCTTTAGCCTCACTAAGATTTCTATACCAATCTGTAGATAGTTCAATCATATCACTAAAAAGTGTTGAAAAAAGCATAGATATAATAAATAGCACTTTCATAAATTTTCCTTATATGTGAATTTCTAACTCCATTTTAAATAAAATAAATTTAAATTATCTTGATTTGTATCAATTGGCACTTTTGCGGCACTTTTGTGGGATAAAATTACAACAGTCAGAAATGGCTAATCTCAAAAAGGAGGAAAATATGTTAAGAAAGAACATATTTATGATGTTTTTGTTCATTGCGTTCGCAATTGGTGCAAATGCAGCTGATAAAGGCTGTATGTCGTGTCACAACGGACTTGAAGATATAAGACATCAAGATTCTGATATGATGAAACAGATAAAAGCACTAGGTGCTGGATTGGGCGATCCAGACGGCTGCACTGTTTGTCATGGTGGTAATGTAAAAGCTACTAAGAAAGAGATGGCGCACAAAGGTGCTCCAAATCATCCTGGTGGGCTAGAAGCATTCGTTAGAGATCCAGGAAGTATCTGGATAGCTGATAAAACTTGTGGAATGTGTCACGCTACAACTGTTTCAAACATGAAAAAAGGTTTGATGGCAACTGAAGCTGGTAAAATCCAAGGTAACTTACACTCATGGGGAAGCGAACCAACTAAAAAAGTTAAGTTTGCAAACTACGATGTAAAAGATGAAGATGGCAAAGAGCCTGCATGGGGAACTGACACATACAAAAAGTATATGTTAAATATGATGGATAAGTATCCTGATCAATTCCCAACAGAACTTAAGCAACTTCCACTTCCACCACAAGGTCCTGCTGATTTAATCGGCAAAACAGAGGCTGAAGTAGCTTATGCTGCATCTATTACTTACCAAAGAAGTGACTGTCAAAGATGTCACATCGGTGTAAGAGGTAGAAAAGGTAGAGGTGACTGGAGAGGTATGGGTTGTAGTGCATGTCACATTCCTTATGGAAACGAAGGTATCTATGAAGGTAATGACAAGACAATAGACAAAAAAGAGCATGGACACCTACTAGTTCACACTATACAAGCATCTCGTGAAGCTAAAGTTTATGTACCATCAACTGGTGTTACATTTAGTGGTATGCACCCAGAGACTTGTAATAGCTGTCATAACAGAGGTAAGAGAATTGGTCCAAGTTATGTCGGTATGATGGAACAACCTTATGGTTCTCCGTTAAACGAAGGTGGAAAAAGTCAATCTAAAACTCACGGCAAGAGATACAAGCATATCAAATCTGATCTTCACTTTGAAGCAGGTATGACATGTCAAGATTGTCACACATCTATCTCAATGCACGGTGATGGTAGTATTGCTGGAACTACTCTAGCTCAAGTTGAAGTTGAGTGTAGTGATTGTCACGGTACTAACAAAGACTATCCGTGGGAGCTTCCTATTGGATATGGTGAGAAGTTTGGCATAGAGACTCCTGAAGGTCCTCGTGGTCTTGCGACTACTCTTCCTGATTGGATGACTTATGGTACTGTTTATGATAAAGAAGGCGGATACCTAATGTCAACTCGTGGTAACCCACTAGGTAATGTTGTTAAGAAAAAGGGAAGTGACGAAGTACTTGTTCACTTAGCAAGCGGGAAAGATCTGATGGCTCCACTTCTTAAAGAGAAGCACTTAAAAGATACTTGGAAGTCTAAAGAAGCAAAAGTTTCTATGGATGCAGTTCAAGCTCACATGGACAACATGGAGTGTTATGCATGTCATGCTGATTGGGCACCACAATGTTATGGTTGTCACATCAAAGTTGATTATACTAAGGGTAAATCAAAAACTGACTGGGTAGCTAGTGGTTCTACTCACTTCAAAAATGGTGAGACTTTAGAGTCTGTTCTTGGTACTAAAGGTGCTAAGCAGATGGGTAAAGCAAGTGAGACTAGAAGTTACCTAAGATGGGAAGATCCAATCTTAGGAATCAATGGTGAAGGTCTTGTTACTCCTATCATACCTGGTTGTCAAGTTACATACACTGTAATCGGACCAGATGGTAAAACAGTTATCTTAAACAAGCAAGCTCAAGTTCCAGATGGTCCTAATGGCTCACTTGTTGCAGGAACTGATATGGCTCCTGTACAACCTCATACAACTGGTAGAAAAGCTAGAACTTGTGAAAGTTGTCACTCTAATCCTAAAACACTAGGATATGGTATCCAAGATGGGCAGTTCATGACTGGTCAAGGTAAGGATTTCTTCTTAGATTTAGAAAATCTAAACCGTAAAGATCCTAAAAAACAAGAACTTGCATCTAAGTACACTACCGTTCAGATGAAAGCAATTCCAGGAATGAACTACGACTGGTCAACAGTGGTAGATAGAAAAACTGGTAAACAGCTACAAACTGTTGGTACTCACTGGCCTGCATCTGGTCCTCTTCCAAAAGCTATGAGAGACAAGATGGAGAGAACTGGTGTTTGTATGGGTTGCCATGAGCATACGTCAAACAAAGAACTATGGGCTAAGTTAAACACTAATCCTGGTATCTTAACAGATAAAGACCACATCAACAAAGTTGGTGGAATCTTCATAGACGCTGCAAAGGTAGCTAAATGATAAAAACTTTTTCTAAAGTTTTAGGGCTGCTTATTGCAGCCCTTTTTATCTTTTCTGGATGTGAAGATAAAACAGTAGTAACTGAAACTAAACCAAAAATTATGCAAGAAAAAGCTGTGCCACAAGGCAAGATAGAGACTCATGCTGCAAAAAAAGTTGAAAAAATATCAACTCCTAAACTAAAAAGAGATATAAGTGCTATTACACAAGATAACGCAAAAATATCTTCAAATGGAAAGTATGCAATCATCATATTTGAAAGCTCTACATGTAAGTATTGTGATCAACTTAAAGATGATATGTTAGGTGATAGTGATTTAAAAAACCGCTTAAGCAATGACTTCTCAACATATGCACTATCTATAGATGAAAACAAAATGCATCTACTAGATCATCAAGGTGATATGTCTCAAGTAGATACAAAGACATTAATAGACATATATGGCGTTCAAGCAACACCAACTCTTATCTTTACCGATAAGCAAACAAAAAGTATACTTGTTGTTCCTGGCTATATGGGACCAGAGCAATTTAAAGCTACTTTAGATTTTGTTGAGTCTAAAAGATGGGAAGGTGTAAACAGGAAAACTGGTGATATTTATAAAGAATTAAAGCAATTCTATATAAAAAAAGGTATACTAAAGGGCTAAGAAGTTCTTAGCCCATATAAAAGGAATTTTGATGAAAAAATTATTAGGACTATTTGTTTTATTTACTATGTTTGTTACAAATGTAGTTGCTTCAGATATTATCTCGTATGGAAACAAACTGAAATCTAATGGTAAAAATGTAATGTTTATCTTAGGTAGTAAAAACTGCCCATACTGCGAAGTGCTAAAAAAAGATATAAACACAAACAAAGAGTTAAATTCTTTGATCAAAGGGAAAATGAATGTGTACTATATCCCAATTGATGAGCAGTTAAATTTTGAGATTGGAGACAAAAATCCGCCAGTGAAAACAACTTCACTCTCTCTAAAAATGCAATTTGGATCAAGAGTAACCCCAACAGTTGTTATGTTTAATAACAAGTGGGAAAGAATTATACAACTACCAGGATATGCTGACCCAAAACAGATGAAATCTTTTTTGAAATATTTGAACAATGAAATATATAAAAATAAAGAGTTAGGTATATACCTAAAAGAAGAGGGAATAATATAAAGATAATTCTACTAGAAGATGATGAATTCATCGCTAATGAGATAAAATTATATTTTGAAGTAAAAAATCACACCGTTGATTGTTTCGTTAACGGTGAAGATTTGCTAGAAAATGCTAACATATATAGTAATGATATTTTTTTGCTAGATATAAATATGCCAGTTAAAAATGGCATAGAAACACTCAAAGAGATTAGAAGCTTAAACATTGAAACACCTGCTATATTTTTAACATCAATGTCAGACATCAATACAATTAAACTTGGCTATGAGACAGGATGTAGTGACTATATTAGAAAGCCATTTCACTTTGAAGAGCTAGAAATTAGAATTAATAAGCTAGTTTTACAAGACAATACAAAAACCATACAACTTGGACCAAAGCAAACATATAACATACAAACAATGGAGCTTACTGACAACTCTAATATAATAGACTTTACAGAAAATGAAAATAAGCTTATTTTCTATCTTATCAAAAATATCAACCATGTTGTCTCAAGTGATACGCTTATGGACTATGTATGGGATGATAAAGTAGTAAATAGCAACACATTAAGAACACAGATTAAGAAAATAAGAGCCAAATTATCATATGACTTTATACAGAATATAAGAGGTACGGGCTACAAAATAGTAAGTTATACACAAGATGATTGAATTAGAAAGTCTAAAAAAACAAAATAGAAAATTTAAAGTTACTCTTTTACTCTCTTATATACTTTTTGCCACATTTATTCTTGCAGGTATCTATCTGCTGCATGTAAAATATTCAGCAAGTGAATCAATAGCAAATTTTAAAATTGAAGTTGAAACAGAAGCAAGCTATAAACAAAACTTTTACTATGATTTTTATCATAAACGATTTACAGAAGTTAAAGCACTCTCTCATAATGAGATACTTTTAAAATTTATTCAGAATGGGAAAAAAGATTATAGTGATGTAGACTCACTTTTTAAAACTCTTATGCTAAGTAATTTAAATTACATGCAGCTTCGTTATATCAATAAAGATGGTCAAGAGATTATAAGACTTGATAGGAATGAAATTGGCAATAAGCCTGTCGTTGTTAAAAAAGATAATTTACAAAATAAATCTGCAAGGTACTACTACGATGCCTGCTGCAGAATTGATAAAGAAGAGGTTTGGTTCTCTAAAATCGATTTAAATGTTGAACACAATAAAATAGAAAAACCTATTAAACCCGTTATAAGAGTTGCTCATCAAGTCTATGTTAACTCTAAATTTGAAGGCTTTGTTATTATAAATATTTTTATGAAACCTTATCTTAAGACTTTAACTGAATCATCTGCTTTTGATGTTTATCTAGTTGATAGTGATGGCTACTTTATCATGCATAAAGATGAAACAAAAAATTGGGCTAAATATCTTGGTAAGCCTTATAACATTATCAACGATTTTAGACTAGATAAACATATAATAAGTAGTCAAGAAAAATATTTTGATGAAAAGAGAAGATTTTTCTTTCAACCACTCTCGTATGAAATTTATAATGACTATAAACTAGTATATTTTGAAAATGCAATTAAGCTAGCAAAGACGCGGGCATTAATTAAAAAAAGAGTTTTATTTACTATACTATATGCTATATTAATTGCTATACCTTTTGCATATATTGCTTCATTTCCAACAAAAAAAATATACCAATCTCTATATAAAAAATCAAATGATGTAACAGAATTAGCAAATAATTTAGAAAAAAGAGTAAAAGAAGAGATAGAAAAAAACTGTGCAAAAGATAGAATTTTAGAAAATCAAGCAAAACTTGCTGCATTAGGAGAGATGATTGGAAATATTGCTCACCAATGGAGACATCCAATTACAAGAGTTAGTCTTATTTTACAAAATATGAAAGCATTTAAATCACTTGGAAAACTTAGTGATAAACAGTTTGATCAATATATATCTCATACACTTGTTCAAATGGATTATATGTCACAAACCATAGATGACTTTAAAAACTTCTATATACCAGACCATGATATCTCAAATTTTAGTGCTATAAAGTCAATTAATAGTGCATATAAAATTATTGGTGCATCAATTAAGCATCAAGGTATTGATATTATAATAGATAAAAATATTGACTTTGATATACAAGGTTATAGAAATCAATTTTCACAAGTCATACTCAATATCCTCCATAATGCAAAAGAGGCACTAGAATTAAACTCAATTAAATCACCATATATTAAAATATCACTTATTCCGGGAGAAGAAAGAAATAAAGTACAGATAGAAGATAATGCTGGAGGTATAAGCAAAGACCACTTAAAAAAGGTATTTAATGCCTATTTCACAACAAAACCAAAAAGTGGTACAGGAATTGGCTTATATATGTCAAAAGTTATCATTGTTGATAACTTCGGTGGAGCTCTATATGTAGAGAATACTCCAAATGGAGCACTCTTTACAATAGAACTACCAAAAGTTTAAAATATAAAAAAATCTTTTGGATTTTTTATAATAGCACTATGTTCTGCTATGGCTTCATCAGCCATATTATATCGCTCATTAAATATAGTTTTATGATACTGAACTTCATCATCTATAACTTCAAATACCATAGTTTCATACACAATTTTCTTTGTATCATCTTCAAACCATGAGTGTCTAACATTCATACTAATGGTAGAGATTAAGAACTCTCTACCATCAACTTTTAAAACATTTTTAAGCTCTAAATCTCTCATGGTTTTCTACCTTTAAAAGAATATTTTGTTTATCATAACAGCCAATACCGCAAATGGTACTAAATATCTTATCGAAAAATACCATAAAGAAAAGATAGTATCATTCATATATGCCTTTAACATTGAATATGTTTTTTCTCTCGGTAGAACATAACCAACAAAAATGGCTATTACTATACCGCCCAAAGGAAGTAAAACAGAAGAACTTGCAAAATCAAGTATGTCAAATGTTCCCTTGCCTCCAAAAGTTACATACTGGGCATACTCTTTTACATTTGAAAGAAGTGCCATAACACCTAGTATATAGGTTAACAATCCTATTATAAATAGTGACTTAATTCTTGAATAGTTAAATCTACTTGTTAAATAAAGTATTGTAGGCTCCACTATTGAGACAGCTGATGTAATACCGGCAAAACCAAGTGCAACAAAAAATGCAACTCCAAAAATATTCCCTAAGCTACCAAAATCTGCAAAAACAGGAGGAAGTGATATAAAAACCAACCCTGGTCCAGCAGATGGCTCTGCACCTGCATTAAATAAAAATGAGAATATAACAAGTCCCGCTATAAGTGCAATAGCTGTGTCAATCAATGCAACACTTGCAGATGCTCTTAGAACATTTGACTCTTTAGGTAATGACGCTGCATATGTCATAATAGTACCCATACCCAATGAAAGTGTAAAAAAGGCATGTCCAACAGCTTTTAAAATAGTTGTGTCAGTTACTTTTGACCAATCCGGAACAAAAAGAAAACTTACTGCTTCAGAAAATCCATCTAGTGTTATAGCATAAAAGAATAGTGCAAGAAGTATTAAAATTAACATCGGCATTAAAATCAAATTAACTTTTTCAATCCCTTTCTTAATACCCTTTGTAACAATAAAAATAGTAATAAAAAATGCAATATTGAAATAAATAAATTGAGATGTTGCATCAGTTGTAACCATGGCACCAAAGGCATCACCTGCCTCTTTAACAGTTGTTGGTAAACTTATTACAGAAGATACTACATACTTTATAATCCACCCAATTACAACCGTATAAAATGCTAAAATTAGAACTCCAGTAAATATCATAAAACCAGAATATTTCCAGATATACTTATTTCTAGGAGCTAAAGTCTCAAAGGTACTAACAGCATCATTTCTACCCTCTTTACCCAATATAACCTCTGCAATAAAAAGCGACAGTCCAATAAGTGTAATAGTAAGAAGATATATAAGAACAAAAGCTCCCCCACCATTTTCACCTGTCATATATGGAAATTTCCATATATTTCCTAACCCAACAGCACTCCCTGCTGCAGCAAGTATAAAACCTATTCTGCTAAATCTAGCAACTTTCATATAACATCCTCTTTTTGTTTTTTAAAGACGATATAATAGCATAATTATGAAAATTTTAGATGATTTTTTAGAAAGAAGATATAAGGTAGCATTATGCTACCTTATATTTATTGTATAGATGAATTACTTCTCTAATTCATTCATACTTTTTATGTAAGAATATTCTGAAATATTAGTCCACTGACGAGATTTTTTAAGGTAATCTCTTTGAGATTCAATAATCTCTTTTGTAAGTCCACCTTTTGCCTCTAGTTTAGCTATAAGCTCATCATTAACTTTTTTCATCTGCTTTAAAACAGGACGAGGAAAATCTTTTACCTTGATATTTGGATAATCTTTTTTCATTTTAACCCAAGCATTTACACTGTCATTAAAATTTTCACTAAACATATCATAAGCAGTCAATTTCATTGCAGCTGTCAAAATAGCTTGTAAATCTTTTGGAAGTTTTTTATAAGCTTTTATGTTTACAAGGTATTGCATCTCACTTGCTGGCTCATGCCATCCTGTATAGTAGTATGGAGCAACTTTATGAAATCCCATCTTAATATCCATGCCAGGTCCAACCCATTCAAGAGCGTCAATTGTGCCACGCTCTAAAGCTGTATAAAGCTCTCCACCAGGAATATTTGTAACAGTAACACCCATTTTAGACATAATCTCTCCAGCAAAACCAGGAATTCTCATTTTAAGACCCTTTAAGTCATCTGCTGTCTTAATCTCTTTTCTAAACCATCCGCCCATCTGAACACCAGTGTTTCCACCAGGGAAAGAGTAAACTTTATGCTTAGCATATGCTTTTTGCATAAGTTCTAATCCACCACCATAGTAAAACCATGCAGTCTGCTCATCTTTGTTCATACCAAAAGGCATTGAAGTAAAGAAAAGTGTATTTATATCTTTACCTTTCCAGTAGTAGCTACCAGAGTGTCCCATCTGGTACTGATTTAGCTTAACCATATCTAGTATACCAAGTGGAGCTTTATGCTTGTTTTTACCATGCACTTCAATGATAAATTGACCATTTGACATCTCTTTTACAAGTGCTGCTAGCTTTTGCGGAGGAGAAGCTAAAGGAGTAAGTTGTGCTGGCCAAGTCATAGCTAGCTTCCACTTATATACCTTCTCTTTTGCTGTTGCATTTAAAGCAAATGAAGAAATCATTGCTAAAACAAGTAGTACTTTACTAAAATACTTCATATTCATATTTAACCCTTTTAAGATAGTTTATGTCCTATTAACATAGTTATGAATGGTACTAAAATTAAAATTAAAATTTGCTTTTTATATATTTATTAAGTTTTTTTTTGAAGGAGTGTTACAAAATGTAAAAATGGTGCGCCAGAGAAGATTTGAACTTCCACGCCCGTGAAGGCACCGCCCCCTCAAGGCGGCGTGTCTACCGTTCCACCACTGACGCACAGGTGAATTTTAAATGAGGAAAATAGAGGCTACAAAATGTAGCCTCTTTCTATTACATAAATGGGTTTGCGTAAAGTGCAATCAAAGATACAACAAGTGCATAGATAACTTGTGCTTCTATCATCGCTAGAGCGATAAACATAGTAGTCATTAGCTTTCCGCCAAGACCTGGGTTTCTTGCAGTTCCTGCGATTGTTGCAGCAGCAGTGTTACCCATACCTACAGCTCCACCAAGAGCAGCAAGACCAAGACCAACTGAAGCAGCTAGCACAGAATATGACTTAAGCATTTCGCCTTCACCAGCAAATGCAGCAGTAGCAATAGCTACTATTAAAAATAAAACCTTTTTCATTAGGTTTTCTCCTTTAAAATTTTTATTTACAAAGTCCGTTCGGATAGTTTCCCTACTTACCACTTTGTTTCGATTGGGATTCTACCTAAAGTTTAGTTAAAATCCCATTAATCCTTTTAGTCTCTAACTAATTCTAACCCAATTTTTCTACCATTTTGTTCTAGTATTTTTACTTTTACTTTTTGGTCAACTTCAAGATAATCACTTACCTTGTCTACTCTATGGTCTGCTATTTTTGAGATATGAAGAAGTCCATCTACTTCTCCTGGAAGCTGTACAAATGCACCAAAGTCCACTATACGAACTACTGTACCCTCTAAAATCTCACCTTCTGTAAACTTTGGTATAGGTTTATCTTCTCTTCTAGGTTTTCCTCCACCTCTACTATCTCTTCCACCGCGACCACCAAATGATGGCTTGTTTACGATTTCCATAATTTCACTCTTTGCAGCTTCTACTTTTGTTTTGCTTCCACCTGCTATTTTTACTTCACCTTTATCTCTTTCAAGGTCAATTGATACTTCAAATTTTTCTATAAGTTCACGAATTACTTTTCCACCTTGCCCAATGATATCAACAATTTTTGATGGGTCTATACTAAACAGTTCGAGCTTAGGAAGTATATCATTGTTAATTTCAATCTCTTTATCTGCCTCTTCCATAATGTCTAATATATGATTTCTTCCATCTTTTGCTTGATATAGAGCCTCTTTAAGAACATCCATTGAGACTCCCCCAAGTTTTATGTCCATTTGAAGTGCTGTGATACCATCTCTTGTCCCTGCTACTTTAAAATCCATATCTCCATCATGATCTTCTAAGCCCATAATATCAGTAAGAACAGCATGTTTATCACCTTCAAAAACAAGTCCCATTGCAATACCAGCTACAAGCTTACTTGTTTGAACTCCTGCAGCACGAAGCCCAAGAGATCCTGCACAAATTGTTGCTTGAGATGATGAACCATTTGATTCAAGAATTTCTGAGACCAACCTAATAGTTTGTAGCCTATTTGGATCTAGTAACGGCTCTAATGCACGACGAGCAAGATTACCATGACCTAACTCTCTTCTTCCTGGAGGTCTAAGAGGTCCTGCTTCTCCCACTGAAAAACCTGGGAAGTTATAGTTGACCATAAAGTCATCCGTCATAGTTCCTTTGCTTGTAAGTGATTCATACATTTGTCCATCTTTATCGCCACCCAATGTTATAATAGCAAGTGCTTGTGTCTGACCTCTTGTAAATAGACAACTTCCATGAGCATTAGGAAGTAAATTTGTCTCTATACTTATTGGTCTAACCTCTGTTAGCGCTCTTCCATCTGCTCTAACTCTATCAAATACAATCATTTCACGAACAATCTTCTTTTTATACTCATTTACAACTGCACTAACGAGTTCTTTCTCCCACTCCTCTTCAAGTGCCACTTTATCAGTCATAATAGTTTTAATAATCACATCAAGATCTCTAGCTCTCTCACTTTTAGCCATATTAGAAACTGCACGCTTTACATCTTCTTTATAAAACTCATCTACATATGCATATATTGAGTCATTTTTTAAATCTTCTTTATACTCAAGTTCTGCATCATCTTTTTTCAAAGGAGTAAATGTTGCTTCATATGCAGTAGTTGCAGCTGTTATTGCACTTTGTGCTTCTTCTATCGCTCTTAGTATTGCATCTTCATCAAACTCATTTGGTTTATGTGTTGAAGAAAAATTTGCTCCTAAAGCAGGATCTAGCATAGGGTCTATTGCGGCTATTGGTATGTCTGCTGTTTCATTTGTAGCTATTGAGCGCATCTCTATCATAAGAAGTTCCTCTTTTGTTCCTGCTACATACAAATCCAACGAACTATTCTTAAGTTCACTGTTGGTTGGATTTACAACATACTCTCCATCTATAAATCCTACTCTTACACCTGCAACATTTTTGTTAATTGGTATATCAGATATATAAACTGCAGCACTTGCTGCATTTAGTGCAGCAACTTGTAAATCAACTTCTGGATCACAACTAAGAACAAAAAGTGTAAGTTGTGTTGGATAAGCATATCCATCAGGGAAAAGAGGTCTTAAACTTCTGTCAATTATTCTTGAAGTAAGAGTTTCAAAATCACCTGGTTTTGTCTCTCTTTTTATATAACCACCAGGAATTCTTCCTGCTGCATAAGTTTTTTCAATATACTGAACAGTAAGAGGGACAAAATTTCCATCTACTGGTGTATCATCTCTTGAAATTGCTGCTAATATTACTGTATCTTTTATCTTCAACATTACTGAGCCTGCCGCTTGACGAGCTACTTTTCCTATGTCATAAATCTCTTCTTGATTATTTACTTCTATCTTATGTTCCATTTAATTCTCTCCTTTGGAATGGCAAGTACATCTTGCTATTACTAATTATATCTAACACTGCATCAGTGTCCAACTCTTTTAACATCTGATAATAAAAATCTACATCTACAAAATTTGCAATTTTATGTATAAAAAATATCTCATCAGTTACTGGCTCTAGTGACTTTAAAACATCTGCTGAAATTAAAGGTGTAGCATATGTTACTGATTTTGCACCACTTTTTATAACAGTTTTAATTGCTGACATAACTGTCATACCAGTTTCGCAACCTTCATCTACTAGCAAAATATTTTTATCACTGATTGACCCAATCGATTCTCCTTTTCTATATTTGTATACTTTTGGTAGTATCTTTTCTTCATACTGTCTATGTGCTTCTCCATATATAAAATCTAAATTTATTTCAAATGACTTCACAAGTTCATTGTGTAGAACTATCTCCTCTGTCTCACTTACCATGCCGATAATGCACTCTTTATTATTTGGGGCAATAATTGGCTCACTAAAAAGTAAATCATAATTTAATCTAAATTTTTTAGCTATCATATTTGCAATAGGTACTGCTTGAGTAGATATGCATACAATTAAACAGTCATTATCTTGCATCTTATCTTTTGGTAATATATCCATTAGTCTACTTGTAGCATCTGCTCTATTATCAAATAGTAGTTGCTCCAAATTTCTAGTTGGCACTATTATGCTCCCTTGTAAAATCGTAACTTATACCACCAATTGGATAAAGATTAAATGTAAGATATATACCTCGTTTGTTTGTTGAACCATTTGTTGAGCTATCTGGCTCAACCTCTTCTCTATATGCCAAACGATAATCCCAGCACTTTTTCTTCATAGTCCACCCTACCTGCCAAGATTTAAAATAATCCCCTTCTATATCATAGTTTGTACTAGCAAATAAGTTATAATTTGATATATAATTTGTATCTACTGAAAATGTAAGATAGTTATCTACTTTATCTTGACTATCTTCTTGGTATGTATGTATGAATTTTGTTTTATAATCTTCAATTTTCCATGTGATTGATGTCTGAAATTTAGATAATCTTGAAAATTCATGTGAATATGTTAAAAGATTGCTAATTTTTAAATCATTGGCGATATAAATATGAAGATTATTACTTAAATCCTTATATTTATACTCATTAGTAGCAATGTCTCCCATAAGTATTGTCTGTCTTAAAGTATGAGCTACAATTTTTTTACCACTACTGTTATAAAAATACTCAATTAACCCAATAGAAATATTTTCTTTGGTATTTAAAAGCAAAGAGTCGAACTCATCTAAATTAGTATCCTCTTCAATCTCTTTAAATCCATCACTTTTACTGCTATTACCAGGTATTGTATAGTCTAAAGCAAATGATAGTGTATGCATAAAACTATTATATGGTTTTGATAACTCAGTATATAATGATAATCTATGAAAATTCTGTATAACACTACCACTCCCTGAACTGTTATATACTTCGTCTGTATAATTAACTTTAGCAATATAAAAATATTCGCTAGCTTTAAAATGTAAAAAATCATCTAATAAAGGAAAATGAATGCTTATAGGTGCATTAATTTGATGTGTTACGGCATTTAAACCATTTTTACTCATGCTATTTATCGTTTGATAATCAATAGAATAAAATAGATTATCTATAAAAATACTATTTGTAAATCTATGATATTGCAATGCAGGAAGTTCTTGAATTGTTCTATCATTATTTTCTTTTGCGGTATCTATATAGTATTTTGCATATAAGCCTAAATAGTCCAAATCTCTTTTTATATAGTAATTAACTGTAGACTGAACAAGAGTATCATAATTTTTCGTATCATTATTAATTGTATTTAAGTAATCAATATCATTCAAATAGTTAATATCTAACCATAAACCATCTTCAACATTTTCATTAAAATAACCACTAAAAAGCTGGCTTCTATCATAAGCAATTGAGTAACCATAGTGTTTACTGTTTTTAAGATTATTCTCTAACTGATATGAGCTTTTTTCTTTAAATTGCCCAAAAGATATCTCTCCATAGGAGTATGGAGAGTCTGCAAAACGGAGTTTTGCATGTAACCCTAAACCTCGATTTGTTCTTATTTGTGGATTTAATTGAAAATCCCAATTTACTTGAGGAGCAAAATATATGGGCTGCATATAGTACAAACCTTCACCCCCACTAAATGCAAAATCAGGACGAAGAAGTCCTGTTCGTCTTCTTGTATCTGTTGGAAAGGCAAAGTAAGGTAGGTAAAATACAGGAATATCTGCTACATAAAATAGTGTGTTATATGTACTTAAAAATTGCTCTTGTCTATCATACTCACCTGTTGTAAAACCAATCTTCCAATCTGGTTCTTGTACATCACAACTAGAGACTATAGATTTTGTCGTTACATAGTAGCGTGGGTCAAATGTTGCTGTATCACACTTCATCCACATCTTTGATTCGCCTGCATATGCAAACATAGGAGTTAAACTTCCGGTGTCGTTATTCATGTTTAACTTACTGTATCCACTTCTTGTTGAGTAGGAGATACCCTCCATGATTGTAATATTTCCTATAAGCTCTAAATCGCTTGTATTGTAATCATAATATGCTTCATCTGCAGTAATAATATACTTACTACTGTATAGAACAACATCATCTTTTGCATGAACTACTGTTCCATTTTTATTTAATGTTTTAGCTAAAATTTCTACTTTTTGAGTACCATTTTCTACTGAAAATAACGCTGATGTAAATAATAATAAAAAAAATAGCTTAAAATGCATTTACAACCAATGTTTTACCGATTTTATCATGCCAAGTTTCTCTTTTAGGGTTCATAAATGCCCATAAAAAACCTAGATAGAAAAGGCTCTCACTCACTATCCTCATGATTGAGCGATTAAGTGCATGGTGCAGTTGTGGATTTTCCAAATCATTGATAGAAATAACCCTTATTTTCATAAAAATCTTACCTAATGTTGCCCCATACATCCAGACAAAAAATGTCTGATAAATAACTTTTAAAACCATGATATATATAACGAGTCCATTTATCATATTAATTATCTCTTCAACACTTTTACCCTCTTCAATTGATCCTACATATATCATCATAAATAAAAATGATACTAAAATCTCATCAATAAAATATGCCACCAATCTCTTTTGAAAAGAAGCAAGCGTAATACTCTCTCTCTCAAATTTTTCTATTATTTCTTCTTCAGTCATTATCTAAGTGCCTGATATGCTATATCTTTTCTAAATTTTTTACCAACAAAATGCACATCACCACACCTTGCATAGGCTCTATCTCTAGCTTCTCTAATACTTTTACCAATACCAATACAAAGCAAAACTCTTCCACCTGTTGCATAAAGAACACCATCTTCTAATGTTACACCAGCATATGATATATGTGTATTTTCAATAACATCACTGTCTACTGATTCATCTACAATAATTTCAGCAGGCTTAGAACTCTTATATGGGTAATACTCACTTGCCATTACAACTCCCACAGCGTAATCATTGCTTAATTCAATTTCTAAATTTTTCAAATCTTTTGTTGCTGCTTTATAAAAAAGCTCACTTGCAGGTGATTTTAAAAGTGGCATAAGTATTTCACACTCTGGATCACCAAAACGCACATTGTATTCCAATACTATAGGTTCACCATTTACTACCATAATTCCAATAAAAAGTACGCCTTCAAAAGGATACCCTTCATCTCTCATACCTTTTAGTGTAGGATCAACAACTCTCTCATTGATTTTTCTATACAGTTCATCATTAATCAAAGGTGTTGGAGCATATGCACCCATACCACCTGTATTTGGTCCTTTATCACCATCAAGAAGTCTTTTGTGATCTTGTGCTGCTGGGAGTATTTTATAATCAACTCCATCACATATTGCAAAAACAGAGAGTTCATATCCGTCTAAAAACTCTTCTATAACTATAGAAGTTCCCGCATCTCCAAAACTTTCTCCACTTAACATATCGCAAGCTGCTTGTTTTGCTTCATCATGAGTTGTTGCAATAATCACACCTTTTCCTGCACAAAGCCCATCGGCCTTTACTACAATTGGTGTATTTAAAGAGTCTATAAATTCATTTGCTTTTTTTATCTCTGTTGTCTCAATAAATGCTGCTGTTGGGATATTGTTTCTTGCTAAAAAGTTCTTCATAAAAATTTTTGAACCCTCGAGCTGAGAAGCAGCTTTTGAAGAACCAAATACATTTAAGTTATGTGACTTAAAAACATCAACAATTCCATCAACCAAAGGAGCCTCTGGTCCAACTATTGTCAATTCGATGTTATTTTGTTTTACAAATTCAGCAAGTTTTTCAAAATCTTCAATCGATATATTTTCACCTAAGTTACAAGTTGCTCCATTGCCTGGTGCAAAATACAATTTATCTACATTTTTATCCCTGCTTAAAGCAAGACCAATTGAGTATTCACGCCCACCACTACCTATAACTAATATATCCATCAAAAACCTTCAACTTTTCTTTACAATATAAACCCGGGTGGGCGTTCCGTTTACGCTGCGGCCCATAAAAAGCCAACGGTGTAGAACTAACCGACTCTTTAGGCTGCAATCTCTCACATCGTAAGATGCTCAAACAAAACCGCAGACACACCAAGCTAGCACTCGTTCCACTAATACTATCTGTTGGACCCTCATTAATACGGTCATCGCTTCACTCAGGCGTAGGGTACCTCTAGTAATAGGTACCCTAATAGTATTATATGTTAATTTTGCTTAATTATCGTTTTAGAAAGTTCGATACATGCTTTTATTGTTTGTATTTTACTAATATGAAAAGATATATTGTCTGGTAATGCCTTGGCCGTAACATCTCCAATACATACTGCCTCATAATTTTTTTGCCATTTGTAATGTTTAAAAAAGCAATCAACTGTCGATGGTGATGTAAATATAAAAATATTTTTTTTACCCTCTACATGTAGAGCTATTTTTTCATGGCATTTTGTCTCATAAACTACCTCTGAATGTATATCTATTTTATTGTTTTTCAGGATTGTTTCTAAATCAGAAAGAACTTTTTTTGCTCTTAGAAAAAGAACTTTTTTACCTACAAGCTTATCCAATAGCTCCTTTGCAAAATCATTACCATAGGAACTTAAAGAAGTATACTGTACAAGACCACCAAGTTTTTTTACCTCTTTTGCAGTTGGTTTACCTATGGCATAAGATTGTATATTTTTCCAATCTACATTTATGCTGTTTATTGCTCTTACACTATTTTTAGAGCTAAAAATAAGTGCATCATAAGAGCTCAAATCAAGCTTAATATCTCTATATACAATCTTGATTTGAGGTAGGTTTATTACCCCCTCGTGAAATGTATCACTAAGGAGGTAGATACTCATTGTACTATTCCCACTCTATTGTCGCAGGAGGCTTTGAGCTGATATCATAAACTACTCTATTTATACCATCAACTTCATTTATAATTCTTCTACTCATATTTTCAAGTATCTCGTGTGGAATATGTGCAAAAGTTGCAGTCATACCATCTGTTGCTTCAACAATGCGTATACAAGCTGTATTATCATAAGTTCTATTATCACCCATGACTCCAACACTTTTGACATTGAGTAAAACAGTAAATGCCTGCCAAGTTTTATCATAGTAGCCCGTTGCTCTTAGCTCTTCAAGCATAATTACATCAGCTTTGCGAAGAAGTTCTAAATCCTCAAAATTGACTTCTCCCATTATTCTTATACCAAGTCCCGGACCAGGGAATGGATGTCGTCCAATCATCTCTTTTGGAAGACCAAGTTCAAGTCCAAGTTTTCTAACCTCATCTTTAAATATCTCATTTAAAGGTTCAACTAGCTCAAAAGTCATCCAGTCGGGAAGTCCACCAACATTGTGATGAGACTTAATCGTTTTAGATGGTCCTTTTACAGAAACTGACTCAATAACATCAGTATATAGTGTTCCTTGAGCTAAAAACTCTATACCATCATGCTTTTTTGCTTCTGCATCAAAAACTTTTATAAAAGTTTCTCCTATTATTTTTCTTTTCTTTTCTGGGTCAGTTACACCTTTTAGGTTTGCTAAAAACGCATCACTCGCATCAACGGTAATAAGATCAACTCCCACTCTAGTTTTGAACATAGCTTCAACCTGTTCTCTTTCACCAGCTCGTAATAGTCCATTATCTACAAATACAGGAACCAATTGATTTCCTATAGCTTCACTTAAAAGTGCGGCAACAACAGAACTATCCACTCCACCACTAACTCCACAAAGAACTTTTTTATCACCAACTTGTGCTCTAATGGCTTCTATCTTCTCTTTTGCAAATGATCCCATATTCCAAGTACTTTCACATCCGCATATATACTTTGCAAAGTTTTTAAGTAATTTTGTCCCCTCTTCAGAGTGATACACTTCTGGGTGAAACTGAAATGCGTATATGTTTCTTTTCTCATCTGCAACTGCTGCATAAGGTGAATTTTCACTGAATCCAATTTTTTCAAATCCACCTGCTAGTTTTTCAACCTTGTCGCCATGACTCATCCATACAGTCTGACCGCACTTTGTATCTTTAAAAATCTTGTGATCACTCTCAAAGCTAAGCTCTGCTTTTCCATACTCTTGGTGATCTGCAGGAACTACACTTCCACCAAAATGCTGATTTATGAGTTGCATTCCATAACATATACCAAGAATTGGTAGACCTAGATTGTAGATTTCTTCTGAAGGATGATAAGCATCTTTTGCATAAACAGAAGCTGGTCCACCACTAAGAATAATACCTTGTGGATTTCTTGCTTTAATAGCCTCAATACTCTCACGGAATGGAACTATTTCACAGTAAACTCCACTCTCTCTTAGTTTTCTAGCTATTAGTTGAGTATACTGTGAACCAAAATCTAATACTATTATCGGTACTTTTTTATGCATATTTTTCCTTATTTTTAATATAGACCTAAAATCTCAAACTGTATATACCAAACCACCATAGATAAAGCATATCCAGCTAAAATTGTCCATGCATATTTTAAATGAGAAGTAAAGGTATATATGCCTCTAAGTCTTCCCATAACACCTACTCCTGCTGCTGAACCAAAGCTAATTAGACTTCCTCCAATTCCAGCAGTAAGTGTAACAAGTAACCACTGATCAATTCCCATCTCTGGATTTGCCTTTAAAATTGCTGCCATAACAGGCACATTGTCAATTATAGCACTTATAAATCCTACACCTATATTTGATGCTGTTGGTCCCACTATATCATATAGTTTTGTAATATATGTTAACCATCCCAAATAATATAAGGCTCCTACTGCACTAAGTATACCAAAGAAAAAGAGTAAAGTATCATTTTCAACTTTTTTCATAAAACCAAATATATTAAATTCCTCATTATTTTTTACTTTATGATAATAAGAGTATAACTTAAGTAAAGACAGACCAAACATCATGCCCCACATAGCTGGAAAATGAAACAAAATATGTCCTACAACTGCTATAAATATAGTAAATACACCTAAAAATATAACAATTTTACCACCTTTCTTTATCGTCTCTTTTGGTGTTGTATTGATATCAAAATGAGGCTCTCCTGCAGGCACAAATCTACTTAAAAGATATGCTGTAAATACCCAACCTACTAGTGCTGGTGGGAATATAAACAAAAAGTCAACAAACTCTCCCTTTCCAGCAGTCCACGCCATCAAAGTAGTTATATCTCCAAAAGGACTCCACGCACCTCCTGCATTTGCTGCAACTACTATGTTTATAGCTCCCGTTATAAGAAATACTTTGTTTGTTTTATCTATTGTAAATAGAACTGTTGAGAGTATTAAAGCTGTTGTCAAGTTATCAGCAACAGGACTTAACCAAAAAGCAATAAGACCAGTTAGCCAAAAAAGTTTTTTATATGAGTATCCTTTTGATGTAAGTTTATATCTTAAAGTATCAAAAACCCCTCTATCTATCAGTGTTTCTATGTATGTCATTGCAACAAACAAAAAGAAAAATATTTCTGCTATTTCCTCAATAAGTAGCTTCATTTCATCATGTAATGGGTCTGGATTTAAGCCATTTAGTGAATAATATATTCCTATTAACATAAACATAAAGGTACCTGCAAATAGTGCTGGTTTTGATTTGTTTATCTCAAATTTCTCCTCAGTTGCTATAAAATAGTAACCAAATATAAAAACAATCAATGACAATATACCTACCCAAGTAGTTGTCAAATCTTCTCCTGTTGATGCGAAAGCACTACTTGCTAATATAAGTAGTAGTGTCAATAACTTTTTCATTCTCTCTTTCTCCTTTTATGTAGTGTGCTCCTAAAGATACTTTCCTCTTTAGTGCACTCTTTATTATAACCCGTGAAGTCAATAGACGAAGTCTAATCAACTTTCCTGTAGGTAATTTTAGCATTTCTTCTACCCGATTCAAAGACTTTTGTAGTTTTTTTTCATATCTAACTATCCCAGCACTATCCCACATGAGTATTCTAAGCTCATTTTTTAACTTCTTATCACCACTTTTTATAAGTTCTAAAGACTTACATTTAAAACTCAAATGAGCTCTACATGTAAAACTTTTAAGTAATTCATCTGCTACTCTCTTAGAAAAAACTAATCCTTCCAAAAGTGAATTACTTGCTAATCTATTTGCTCCATGAACACCTACAGAAGCAATTTCACCTACAAAATAGATATCTTCTACACTCTTAATTTTACCATTTAAATCAGTTTTTACCCCACCTATTGCATAGTGAAAGGCAGGTGATATAGGTATTCTTTGACTTGGAACATCAAAGCCTAAATTTTGCATATTAAAATATATTGTTGGAAACCTTTTTTTAAAATGCTTCTCTTTAAAATCGCTAACATCTAAATATATCTCTTTTCTCGTCTCTCTTTTATACTCATAAAGAGCTTCTGAAACTACATTTCTTGGACTCAATTCTCCTCTTTTATCATAATCAAATAAAAATCTTTTTCCATCCTCATCAACTATTTTTGCACCTTCTCCTCTTAATGCTTCACTGAGAAGTTGCTTTCTAACAGCGGAACTCTTAACAAAAACTGTAGGATGAAACTGCATCATCTCCATATCTCTCAATTCAATTCCATGCTCACAACATATCCCATGCATATCTGCACTAATAGTTCTTGAATTTGTATGAAACTCATAAAGAGATCCTACTCCACCGCTAGCAATTACTATTTTTTTAGCATAAATATTAAAAATTTTATTATCATGAAAAACTTCTACTCCATAGCATTTTCCATCATCAATAAGTAGATCTACAACTTGAGTATTGTAAAGTATTGGAAATTTTAGAGACTCCATTAAAAAAAGATGAAGCTCTCTTCCTGTAGCATCACCTCCTGCATGTAAAATTCTATTTTTTGAGTGTGCCGCCTCTTTTGTATATAGTAAATTTCCATTAGTATCTCTATCAAAATCAAAGCCAGCATTCATTAAGTCTTGTATTGCATTTGGACCTTCAGAACAGAGTACCTCAACTGCTTTTTTATCACAATGGCCAGCACCAGCTTCTAAAGTATCTTTTACATGTAGAGGTATATCTTCCTTATTTGATGCAACAGCAACACCACCTTGTGCAAAAAAAGTATTGCACTCCCATGCATAGTCTTTACTTATAACTAATACATCCATATCATCTGGTAGGTGTAGTGCTGTATTGAGTCCAGCTATTCCTGAGCCTACTATTAATACATCATAGTCTAACTTCAACTAATTACTCTTTGTGGTTTTATCATATTTTGGTGGTCCTTTATAACCACACCCCACTACACCAAAGCCAATTAATGCTATAATCAAAATATGAAAGATTCTAATACTATAATTTCTCATCTAAAAAGACAACCTTATTTAAAAACTTTAGAGCAACAAGAGTGTTTTGATATACTTATTGAACTTTTACCCAATTCTATCACAAACTCTATCAAATTTATATACAAAAAAAATAACATTCTATTTTTTGTACTAAAACACCCAAGTGCCAAAATGGAGTTTAATTATAAGCGTAATTTGATAAAAGAGATATTAAAACGCATAGAAACTTTTCATCCTAAGTGTAAATGTATCAATTTGAAAGATATTAGAGCATTTGTATCAAATAAAAAAGATATAATTTTAGAAAAATCTCCAAAAACAACTATTTTTTATAAAGAGCGATCATCAGCAGAGTTTAAAAATATAGCTACAGATGATAAACTTCATGATATTTTTGAAAAAATTAGAGAAGAGATAAGATGCTTGAAAGAGAACTAAAAAATCTACCTCAAAGTGCAGGAATATATAAGTTTTATGATAAAGAGAAAAAACTTCTCTATATAGGTAAAGCAAAAATTTTAAAAAATAGAGTAAAAAGTTACTTTAGATTTACTCCATCACTGCAACCTGCTTTAAAATTAAGTCCTAGAATTAGCAAAATGATAAGTGAAACATACCACCTAGAGTATATAGTAAGTCCTAGCGAATACGATGCACTTATACTTGAAAACTCTCTTATCAAAGAGTTGAAACCAAAATACAATATTCTTCTTAGAGATGACAAAACTTACCCATACATTGTTGTAGATACGAGTGAAGAGTTCCCTCGATTTGAAATTACAAGAAAAGTAGAAAAAAATAGTAATCTAAAATATTATGGACCATTCTCTAGCTCCGCCAATGATATTTTAAAAGCAATATATTTAACATGTAAACTTGTACAAAAAAAAGGCTGTTTAAAAGAGAAAAAAGAGTGCCTTTTTTATCAAATTGGAAAGTGTCATGCCCCATGTGTTAGAAAAATATCTAAATATGATTATGGAAAAATAGTTAATGAAGCAACCTCACTTATAGTAGATAGAAAAAAACTTATCGCAAAACTTGAGTTTAAAATGACAGAGGCAGCTGAAAATCTAAATTTTGAGGAGGCAGCAACTCTTAGAGATATGCAAAAAAGCATTAAAAACTCTCTACATGTAATACATTTAGACCTTGCAAAAGTAGAAAATTTTGATCTTTTTGCAGTCCATATAGTTGGTAATGTAGCCTCAATCATGCGTCTATTTATACGAGATGGGAAAGTGGTTTCAAGCATAGACAATATAATTAAGAATTCAAATGGGTATGAGCTAGGTGAAATATATAAACGAGTATTAATACAATTTTATAATGAAAAAACAAAACTTATAAACTCTCAAATTATTTTAGCACATGAGTTTGAAGAGAGTGAAGATATAAAATATCTTCTTCAAACTAAATATAATAAAAAAATTACTTTAACCTCTCCTAAAAGAGGAGATAAACTAAAACTTGTTAATATTGCTTTAGAAAATGCAAAAGAGAAATTGAGCCAATATTTAAATAAAAACAACAGTGATATACTAGAGGAGATAGAAAACCTATTTGATCTAAACAAAAGACCTTATAGAATAGAAGTTTTTGATAATTCTCATATTGGTGGGGAATCTGCTGTAGGATGTATGGTGACTTATGAAGAAAAATTTATAAAATCTAATTACAGAGTTTTTAACCTAAGCAGTAAAGATGAGTATGGACAGATGAGAGAACTACTCAGCAGAAGAATTAAAAATTTTTCCAAAGATTCTCCACCAGATTTATGGATTTTAGATGGGGGCAGTACCCTTTTAAAACTTGCGAATGAACTATTAAAAGGGCATGATCAAGAGATTGACCTGTTGGCTATTTCAAAAGAAAAAAAAGATGCAAAAGCCATGAGAGCAAAAGGTAGAGCTAATGATATTATTTACTCTTTAAAATATGACTTTAAATTGCCAACATCAGACAAAAGATTACAATTAATACAAAAATTAAGAGATGAAGCTCATAGGTTTGCTATATCAACACATAGAAAAAGAAAACTCTCTTCAGATATGAAGCTTGATATTTTAGAAGCAAAAGGCATTGGAAAAGCCACAATAAAAAAGTTAATCTCCTATTTTGGTACATTTGAAAAGATATACTCTGCCAATAAAGAAGAGCTAGAAAGTATAATAGGTAAAAAAACAGGAAATATACTACATAGTTTTCTAAATAAATAGGTTAATTTTAAGCAAATATTAGTTAGTATTAATCTTCAAAGTGAGGTGAATAATGATACTTTATAGTAAAAGTGGGGATTTTCTTGGTATTGGAAAGGATGAACTATCTTTTTTAGGTTATGAAGACTTAGATGAGTTTAGGAGTTTCCATAGTGATGTAGCTGACCTTTTTATAAATAAGCCGGGCTATATATTTAAATTTAAAAATTTTTCATGGATTGATTATGCTCTGCATAGTGGTGCTCCAAAAAAGAGTGTCATTATAAGGCTAAAAAGTGGCAACGAGGTAGAAATTGCACTAAAAATAAAAGAGCTTTTTCTATATAAAGAAAAAGATGATATATACTACTCAGTTGAATTCATCAACAACTCACTTCAATCGAATACTACCAGTATTAATGATATAAATATACAATCCACCCCTTCTAGTGTAGCAACAACTACAAATGAAATTACAATTGATGAACCATCTGATATAAAAGTAGAAAAAGTTATTGAAGAAATTTCTATTGCAGAGGATTTTATCGATAATGACATATCAGATGACTACAAAACAGAGGTAGATGATACACCAAAAATTCAATTAAAATCAGATTATAAATTACTTAACGAAGAGAGTGACTTTAAAATCAAACAAGAAGAACCAAATATAAAAGAAGCTCCCAAAGATAGTATTGAGATAGATGAAGACTATAAACCTATTGGGATAAAATTTGATTTAGACAATGATAAAGTAACTAAAGAGGAAAGTGATGATTTTGATTTTGATTTAGTTCAATGTGTTGACGACTTAGGACTTGATATATCTCTAGTTTGTGAGCTACTAAGTGACTACTTAGAAAAGATAGATACTTCATTACCAATTATTAAGTCTTCTATAGAGAGTGAGGACAAAGAAACACTCAAAAACAATATATATGAGCTAAAAGGTATATCAGATAACCTAAAGATATTAAAATTATCTTCAATTTTAGAAAGTATCCTTGAAGCTACTAATATAGACGACAAACTACAAAAGCTTGAAAGATTTGAAAGAATAGTTGTAAAATTTAGAGAGGAATTAGCATGAAATTTAGAACACAAGATACACTGAGGCTCATAAGTCAATATCCACTAGCTCTGTTATTTATATTTTCTTCGTACTTTTTGTACCTATCTTATGATCAATATACAAAAGCAGAAACATTTGAATATAAATTAAA
>Ga0256840_1001084_pt1 | contig 26373 bp, 30 predicted proteins | sample 355202metaG_FD_185969 | JGI IMG/M metagenome (GOLD analysis project Ga0256840, IMG submission 185969) | Hydrothermal vent microbial communities from Mid Atlantic Ridge, Atlantic Ocean - 355-202 | ecosystem: Environmental > Aquatic > Marine > Hydrothermal vents | place: Atlantic Ocean: Mid... | reverse complement strand
ATCTCTCTTCCTTTTTCTGTGGTTAGAATTTGAAGTGAGATTTTAACATTTAACCTCTTCAAATCTAAATTTACAACTTTTCAATTTTGAATTTTCAAAAATTGCACTTCAGATTTAAATTTTGGTAAGTTTAACAAATTATATAACATTTTCTCTTAAATTTAGAATTTTTATGTAATAATGTAAAGTAATTTATAAGGTTGGCTAATATGAACAAACAAGAAACAATAGATGCCATAGAAAATGCAAGAAAAGCGCATATAAAACAGATGGATAATATAAAAGCTTTGATTGAAGGGAAAGAGGTTAATACTTTGACACCTGTTTCTAAAATGAAATGTCAATTTGGACAGTGGCTTTATGGAGATAATGAAAAAGTTGAAAATATTTTAGGAGCTCAGTTTTATGAAAATTTAGATGTTATTCATGAAACCTGGCATATACAATATGCTAAGATTCATGCTATTTTTGTAACTCAAAAGAAAGCAGGTTTGTTTTCTAAACTTTTTGCAACATCTAAAGTTGATGCTTTAGAGTTTGAAAGAGCGAAAGTATACTACAAGGATCTTGAAGAGACAACGGAAAATTTACTAAGGTTACTTGATGCAAGTCAAAGAAGAGTACAGGCCTTGGGCGAATCGAAGTTTCATTAACAGTGTTATAAAATTATAAAAGGTGTCCCATTTCATCCCGTTTGACATCAAGATAGCCAGCATTGTGTTTGTTGGCTTCCATTATAATGGGAAGGCGTTCGACGATTTCAATACCGCTGATTGAGTTTATTTTATCAGGGTTATTCGTTAAGAGTTTTATCTTTTTGATGTTGTAATAGTTGAGTATAAAGGTAACAACTTCATAGGTTCGCTCATCTGCTGCAAAACCTAACTGATGATTTGCTTCGACTGTGTTGAGACCCTTGTCTTGGAGTGCATAGGCATTAATTTTATTTAAAAGTCCGATGTCTCTGCCTTCTTGTCTAAGGTAAATAACCATACCTCCGGTTTCATTTGCCATTTTTAAACCATATTCGAGTTGATCACGACAGTCGCATTTTAAACTGCCGATGGCATCACCCGTAAGGCATTCTGAGTGAACACGGACTATCGGTACTTCAGCTAATTTTTTTGCTGTGATGACAAGGTGTTCTTTCTGCCCTTGTTGAAATGCTTGTACTGTAAAATCACCAAATCTTGATGGTAGGTTTGCTACTTCTGATATTTTTATATTCATTAATTAATCTTTAAAATGGTAAAATATTTTTTAAAAATTAATTATAGCCAAAAAAAGGTTTAAATATGTTTCAAAGATTTCGTAGAACTCGTTTAAATAAGCATCTTCGTGCATTAGTGAGAGAGACACATGTTAGTGTAAATGATTTTATCTATCCTCTTTTTGTTCGTAGTGGAGAAGGTATTAAAACAGAAGTTGCATCTATGCCGGGTGTATATCAGATGAGTATTGACGAGGCTGTTAAGGAGTGCGAGGAGTTAAAATCGTTGGGAATTTACTCTATTATTCTTTTTGGTATTCCTGATGTAAAAGATTCTATCGGCAGTGATGCTTTGTGTGAGCACGGCATTATTGCTTCAGCTGTGCGTGCTATAAAAAAAGCGCATCCCGATATGTTTGTCGTGACGGATTTGTGCTTTTGCGAATACACCGACCATGGACATTGCGGTATTATAGATGAGGTAAATGAGACAGTTGATAATGATGCGACATTAGAGATTTCAGGACAACAGGCAATTGTCCATGCAAAAGCAGGAGCGGATATGATAGCACCTTCTGGTATGATGGACGGTATTATAGAAACTTTGCGAACATCACTCGATAGTGCGGGTTATGCAGACTTGCCGATTATGGCATACTCTACAAAATTTGCAAGCGGATACTATGGGCCATTTCGTGATGTGGCAGAATCAACACCAAGCTTTGGTGATCGTTCTTCTTATCAGATGGATCCTGCAAACCGCCGTGAAGCGATTGCGGAGAGCATTAGTGATGAAGACCAAGGTGCTGATATTTTAATGGTAAAACCGGCACTTGCGTATTTGGATATTGTACGAGAGATAAAAGACAATACAACACTACCGATGGCTGTCTATAATGTAAGCGGTGAGTATGCGATGCTTAAATTTGCAGGAATGAATGATTTAATAGATTATAATCGTGTTGTAATGGAAACTATGGTAGCATTTAAAAGAGCAGGTGCAGATATAATTATTTCGTATCATGCAAAAGAAGTGGCTAAAATGCTACAAAACAGTTAAATTAAAGAAATAGGAATATATTGTGAGACATTTTTTAACACTCAAAGATTTTAGCAAAGAAGAGATTTTAGAAATTATAGATATTGGACTGAAGATAAAAAAAGATTTAAAAGCCGGAATTTATAAAAAAGAGCTACAAATGCAGACACTTGCTATGATATTTGAAAAAAGTTCAACAAGAACGCGTGTTAGTTTTGAAACGGGAATGTTTCAGCTTGGTGGACATGCACTTTTTCTTTCAAATCGCGATATTCATTTAGGGCGAGGCGAACCTGTCAAAGATACGGCAAGAGTCATCTCAAGTATGTGTGATATGGTAATGATACGAACATTCGAGCACTCTATGATAGAAGAGTTTGCATCCTATTCAAAAGTGCCGGTTATTAACGGTTTAACCGATTCTTATCATCCGGTACAGCTTTTGGCAGATTATATGACGATGATAGAATTTGGATTGGCTGAGAATGCAGTTGTGGCTTATGTCGGTGATGGAAATAATATGACAAACTCTTGGCTGATGCTTGCTGCAAAGCTTGGCTTTGAACTTCGCATTGCAACACCAAAGGGTTATGAAGTCGATGAAGCTGTTTTGCGTGATGCGCTTGATATAGCAAAAAAGAGTGGTGCCGTTTTAAAAGTTATGAACGACCCTAAAGAAGCGGTACGCGGTGCGACAATCGTGACAACAGACACTTGGGCTTCTATGGGACAAGAAGATGAAAAAGAACAACGAATTAAAGATTTCAACGGGTTTATGGTGGATGGATTGATGATGTGCCTTGCCGATAAAAAAGCAAAACTTTTGCATTGTCTTCCTGCCTATCGCGGTCAAGAAGTAAGTGCAGAGTTACTTGAAAGCAATGCTGACATTGTGTTTAGTGAAGCTGAAAATCGCCTTCATGCACAAAAAGGGTTAATGGTTTGGTTAGATTCTAAAAGAGACTAAAACCATCCTTTTGAATCTTCCAAAATAGCTTTATTGCTTGTATTATAGGCTTTTATAATTGCAGTGATAAGTTGTGTTCCTTGATCGAAATATGTATCAGGGTTAACTTTTGCAGGATTTTTAAGTAGTTTTTTTTGTGCAAGAGAGATATAGGCTACTGCATATTTATTGATTGTAGAAAGTTCACTGTTTATAGTTTTCGGTAATTTATTTGGATATTTTGCAGTGATTTGTAGCATACTATTTTGAAGTTTTTTATTAAATGTTTTTAACTGATAGAGTAAAGGCATTAAATTTTCCCTCTGCTCTTTTGTAATTTTTCCTTTTGCTGCAATACCCGCACCCATACCTCGTAATTGTCCTGTGTACTCTGTCATAGGAAGCATGTCTTCCATCATAGTAGAAGAGATTTCTTTTCCAAAAGGAGAAAGGTCTTTAGCAAATCTTTTTGATACGCTCTGTGCTAACATAAGTGTTTGGGCTATTTGCTCAGTATAGGCATCAAATATCTTTTTTGGGGGCATTTTAAAGGCTTTATGATTAAGTTTGATAAGTTTTTGAGAGATTGCAGTAGCTCGCGTATTGATAACTGGATCAGCCGCGAGTGGTAAAGCTTCCATATTTCCAATGGCACTTTTCATATCATCTCTGTTGCCAAAAACTAACAACATTGCTGCTGTATTGCCATTGAGATAAGAGTTTGTTAAACCTCTGGTCTTTTGTGTTGCCAATATAAGATTTTTAAGGCTTTCTATATATGTACTCGTATTAGCCTGTTGTTCGTTGCTAAAGAGAGATTTTGCCTGAATATTTACTAATAATAGTAAAGTCAATAAAAATAAACGCATCGTTACTTCCTGTTGATTTTTTTAAGAATGTGATAATGTTCTTTTGTTATTGTATCTAACTAACTTAATTAATACCTTATGCCGGTCATACTTCTTATCTTTTCTATCATAGGTTGTACCGTCTCTTGTGCTTTTGCTGCACCTAATTTTAAAATATCTCTGACTTCATCTTGATGAGTGGCATAATATTGTCTTTTTTCTCTATATGGTCGAAAATATTCCCAAATGACATCATGCAAGTAGAGTTTAAAATGCCCATGTCCTTCACCGCCTTTTTTATACCTTGCTTGGAGTTCTTTACATTCATTTTCATTTAAAAAGAGTTTTGCCATATTGTACACATTGCAACTTTCATACTCTTTTGGTGCTTCCATCGGTATATTTTCTGTAACGATTTTTTTAATTGTTTTGAGTTGTTTTTTCTCTTCTCCGAAAATATTGACGGTATTTTTGTAACTTTTTGACATTTTTTCTCCATCGGTTCCGGGAACTGTCGCAACATTTGCTTCTATTTTGTATTCTGGAAGTTTAAAAACTTCACCATATTCATTGTTGAACTTTATGGCAATATCACGGGCAATTTCAACATGTTGAATTTGATCTTTTCCAACAGGGACTATGTCGGGTGAATAAAGCAAAATATCGGCTGCCATTAAAACAGGGTAAGAAAAAAGGGAATGATTAGCGGCTATGCCCTTAGCCGTTTTGTCTTTATAACTATGAGCACGCTCTAAAAGCCCCATAGGTGTAAATGAAGAGAGTACCCAGTAAAGTTCTAAAATCTCTTTGACATCAGACTGCACCCAAAAAGTTGATTTTTGAGGGTCAATGCCCAGTGCTAAAAAATCTGTTGCAGATTGCATAGTAAGCTCTGCCAATCTTTTTCCGTCATGTAAACTTGTTTGTGCATGGTAATTCGCTATAAAAGCAAAAGTGTCATTCTCTTTTTGAGCATCTACCATTTGTTTGATGGAACCAAAATAGTTGCCTATGTGTAAATCACCTGAGGGCTGAATACCTGTTAAAACTCTCATTATAAAACTTCCTACTTTTTTAAGGCGTATTATACCCATCTCAGCTTTATTTTGTTATTATATCGTTAAATATAATTAAGCCTTATGGCTTTAAATTAAAGGATTTATAATGATAGTACAAATTCGTTCAAAAGAGATAACATTAACTGATGAGAAAAAAGTGCATATTGAACAGGGTATTGAAAAATTTAAAAAGTTTTCTTTAGATATTACAAGAGTAAACTGTATGCTCTCTCCTGAAAAAGGTGGTGTGCTCGTTGAATTTGAAATTCATGTTGCCCATACTGCTCCTATTATCATTAGTGAGCATCATCAAGATTTGGATGCCGCTATTGATGTTGCTGTTGATCGTGCAAACAAAGCACTTCGCCGTCTACATGATAAAGTGACTGACCATAAAGGTCCTTCTATTAAAGATCTTGAATCTGTTGATGTGTAAGGAATAGAATGAAAAAAATAGTATTATTTTTATTTTTGGCGATGGGATTAATGGCGGCGCAAAATAACTATTCTTTGCGATTTGCAGTCGGAAAACCAAGCTATTATTCACTTGGTGATATTTTAGCCAAGGGTGAGTTTGGAAATTATAGAAATGATTTACATGTATATAATATAGATGGTGGTTATTTACTCAAAAAAGATTTATTCGATTGGCCACTAGATATATATGCAAAAGGAGGGCTTTCTTATTATGATGAGCCTGCAGGTAAAAGCATTTATGGTGCAGATATCTACATTAAAGCATACTACAATATTGACTTTTACAAAAATCGAGTTCGCTTTGGTTTTGGTGAGGGTGTATCGTATAATAGTGGTATTTTAGAAGTAGAACGGGTTGATGCCCAAATACATAATGACAATACTTCACACTTTTTAAATTATTTGGACATTAGTTTAGATTTTGATTTAGGGAAGTTACTGAAAAACAAAGCACTCGATGAAACATATATAGGGTTTTTAATCAAACATCGTTCAGGAATTTTTGGAACTATCCATAATGTAAAACATGGTGGTTCAAATTATGAATCACTCTATATAGAAAAAAACTTCTAAGGATATTACATGTATGATTGGCTTTTATGGTTTCATGTGATTTCTTTCATCTCTTGGTTTGCGGTTTTATTTTATCTGCCAAGACTTTTTGTTTATCATGTTGAAAATATACAAAATGAAGGTTTTGTACAGGTTGTAAAAATTCAGGAAATGAAATTATTTAAGTATATAGGCGTTCCGTCTATGTGGGCGACACTCCTGAGTGGTGCAGGACTTATATACTTAGGGGGATGGATGAGCTCTCCATGGTTACATGTAAAGCTTTTATTTGTTCTTTTTTTAATTATAGATTTTTACTCTATGAATGTGTATAGAAAACAACTTTTAGAAGATAGATGCAGTAAAAGCGGAAAGTTTTTTAGAATGTATAATGAAGTGCCCACACTTTTAATGCTCGTTATTGTAGCAATGGTCATACTGAAGCCATTCTAAAGAAAATTAATGCTTTCTTGGAACCGGTACTTTAGTGCCGGCTGTTACAATACTCTTGCCACTCTCAGCCCGCACTAAAGTACGGGTTCCATGAGTTTCGGAACCGGTACTTCAGTGCCGGCTATTTTGCTTCTTCTTCCTCTTTCATTTTTTTAAAAAAATAAAAACTTAAAAGTGCCAATCCTAGACCTCCAATTATAAAAGTAAGTGCTAATGCCATCTATTTGTCCCCGCGTTTTTTTGCTTTAAAGAGTAGAGGCGTTCCCGTAAAATTAAAGGCTTCACGAAGCTTATTTGTAAGGTAGCGTCTGTAAGTAAAATGCAAACCCTTTGGTTTGTTCATAACAATGGCAATTTTTGGCGGTCGTGTTTCATACTGTGTTGCATAATAGATGCGAATTACCTGCCCATGCATACTTGGTAATGTATGACGACGAAGCGCACGCTCTAGGACTTCATTGAGTTGTGATGTTGTAATTCTTTGGGAATAATTTTCATTTATTTCTAATATCATATCGTGAAGTTTGTCCACTCTTTGATGACTTTTTGCAGAGAGGGTTATGATGGGAGCATAGGCTAAAAATTTAAACCGGTCGCGTACCTCTTGAATGATTTTATCATGCTCTTCTCTCTTGGCTATGTCCCATTTGTTTAGCACTATGATACAAGCAAGTCTATTTTGGTCAACAAGTCCTGCTATCTTTTCATCTAAATCTAAAAATGGCTCACTCCCATCCAGTACAACAAGTGCCATATTTGCATTTTCAAGCATCTCTTTGGTACGCATGAGGGCGAATTTTTCTATGCCTACTATTTTACCTCGACGACGAAGACCTGCGGTGTCAACAAAAGTAAGCTGTTTGTCTTTGTAGTCTATCGTCTCATCTATAGGGTCGATTGTTGTTCCTGCTACCGAACTGACGACTGAGCGTTCTTCGCCTAACAGGGCATTGAGTAGTGAGCTTTTCCCGACATTTGTACGACCGATAATAGCTATTTTTATGTGATTGATGTCATTTTCGTCAAACTCTTTAATGCGGTCGTTTTGTGCAAATATCGAGTCATCTTCTACCTCTTCTTCATCCCAGTAAATATAATCGTCATCCTCTTCATCTCCAGCGTATTGTGAGAAAAATTCTTCATCACTGAGTTCTTCTTTTTCTTCTTCAACGATTTGAACATCATTTTCATCATCTTCTTTGACAATGTCACTCTCGGGGAGTTTGTCATACATCCAATCGAGGAGCTCAACAGTATTTCTGTTATGTGCAACCGATATGCCAAAAATTGCATCTGTGCCAAACTCATAAAATTCCCAAAGTTTTTCTTTCATTTTGTCGTTGTCTATTTTGTTGACAACAAGCGCCATATCTTTGCCCATAGCTTGGAGTTCATAAAAGAGTTTTTTATCTTCTTCTTCTGGTAAGCCTTTTCCATCTACCATATAGAGAATGATGTCTGCTTTATAAGCGGCTTTAAGAGACATTTCTTTGATTTTGTCGAAGAGTTCACAGCCTTTGTCAAGTCCGCCTGTATCTAAAAGTTCAGCCTCTTTGTCAATTATAACGGCAGTTTTTCGTTTAACATCCCGTGTTGTTCCGGCAAGGTCAGAAGTAATTGCATCGCGTTTTTTGATTAAACGATTAAAGAGTGAGCTTTTTCCAACATTTGGACGACCGATAATTGCGATTTTTTTCATGAGTGAACCTTGTAAACTTGTAAAGAGTTATAAAATATTTTTGAAATTATAGCTAAATTACAAGTAAAAGGTTTATTAGTTACTTGGAAATTCTTTTTCTAAATTTTCTAAAGCTTGTTTTGATTGAAACTGTTGCCAAAGTGCATTGTCATTTTTGAAACTTGAATCCACTGTTTCTTTGTAGACTTTTTTTACTTCTTTATTGACATTTGCTTCGGGAACAGTGATAAGCATATAAATTGCACCTGATGGAGCATTCCACATGTCAACAGCTTTTGAATCTTTTAAATCTACTTTTGCTACTTGTTTTGTGACGGCTGTCGTTACTTTATCGACTGTTTCGGCTGAACCGTTTCCCGTAGCTCTTGTAAAACCTTCCATTTTGTCTTTGATTTTACTCTCAATTTGTTGTGCCAAATCAGAACGACCGTTCATAAGCGCTACACGCCGCATATGTGCAATACCTGCTGCACTTTTTTCTGCTACGCCAACACCTGCATAGTAATTAGGAACTTCCGGAATACATGTCCATCTAGGAGCCGCTACACCTTCTTGTTTACATGTAAAGGTTGGATTATAAATTTCTTGTTTCTTTGGCTCTACTTTTTTACTACTACACCCTGTTATGGCTACTGCAACCATTATTAGCAGAGCTATATTTTTAATTATTTTACGCATTGATATCACCTTGTGCTTAACTTTCGTATAGTATACTATCATAAATCTTTACCTATACTAAGGAAAACATTGAAACATTATTATTCATATGAAAATTTTAGAAACGATACATGTAAACTTATAGCTAATGTGAAAAGTTTTAAACCTGAAGCGATTGTTGGCATTGCAAGAGGTGGGTTAAGCCTGTCACATTCTATGGCAGAGGGGCTTGACATCAGGGATGTACAAAGTATAAGAACAGAGTTGTATGATGCTACATGTAAGCGTGAAGAGTTATCGCTTTTTGGAGAGTGTCGTTTAGAACATGTAAAAAGAGTTCTTGTTGTAGATGATATAGCCGACAGTGGTGAAACGCTTGCGTATATTATGCAATATTTACAAAAAACTTTTCCTGAAGTGCTGTTTAAATCTTCTACACTTTTTTACAAAAAAACATCAATATATGAACCAGATTTTTGGATAAATGAAGCAAATGAGTGGATAGAATTTTTTTGGGAGAAAGATTTCAACCCAGTGAGTTAAGTGGTTTTTGCGACTTTTCTGCCATGCTCAGCCCACCCTAAAGGATGGGTTCCGACATGTTTTGGGAATCGGTACTTTAGTGCCGACTGGTACGATTTCTTTGTAACTTTCAGCCCAGACTGAAGTCTGGGTTCCGGTATATTTATTTAGTGCAGTTTGTGTTGCTTGGTAAAATCTGTTTCGTAAATATACTCTGCTATATCTTGTAAAACATCTTTTTCAAAGGCAAGATTTGGCATGAGTCCATATTTGTCTATGGCGTCTTGCATGATGGAACGCTCTTCATTGGGTTTGTGTACCCATTCTGCCATCTGTTTTATAAAATCTTTTTTATCAGGAAATGCACTCAAATATCTTTTTCGTACCTCCATCATTGCAGGCGCTGAGACGGATTTTGTTTCAAAATGACAGGTAGTACAGTTGCCGTGAAATAACAGTGCACTGTTCTGTGACGCTTCTAAACTACTTGTAATAATGCAAATAAGCATAAGCAGATATTTCACACCTTATCCTCTTGACTTTTTTATCATCTCATAGGCTTGATTTATCTCCTGTGTTTTTGCTGTTGCTTCTTTTATATACGCTTCACTTTTGCCTTGTGATTTGATAATATCGGGATGGTATTGTCGTACGAGTTTTCTGTACGCTTTTTTGACTGTTGCTATGTCGTCATTTTTGTCGATACCTAAAATTTTATAGGCATCATCAAGCGTGGCTTGCGGATGTATATTTTTCATCATAGCTTCAAACTGGTCAAAAAGAGCATGGTATTTTTGTGGGTCAAAGGCAAATGCTTCGGCAATGGTGGCAAGAATGTTTTCTTCGCTTTGAGTCACTTCACCGTCTGCAAAAGCGAGTTGAATCAAAAAGCCCATAAACTGCTCTTGTTGGGCTTTATTTCGTTGCAATGCTCGGGCAAGTGCCTGTGCAATTTGCTCTGCATTGTCGAGATTGTCTTTCTCTTCATTAAAAATACGCTTTAAGTACTCTTTTGTTTTTTGCGGTTCTGGAAATACTTTTGCAATGTCATCAAACATAATGCCCACAAGCTGTGCTTCAAGGGCATCGACATGTCCGTCAGCTTTTGCTACTTTGGCAACAAGGGCTACAAAAAGACCTAAATCACTATTTTTTAGTGATTCGTATGAAACGGAAAAATCTTTAAAAGCTTCTTGCGAATACTCTGCCGTATATCTACCGTAACTTTTAAATATATAGTAAAAGACTGCGCCTAGAAGAGCCAAAAATATAATGTTTGACATAAAAATCCTTAATAATAATTATAATAATAGAGATTATACAGTGTGCAGGTAAATAATTAAAACAATTTTCCTATCTTTTTAAATCCAATCCAGTAGACAATAACACCAAGGATGCTGACACCGGCGAGATATGGCAGCATATCAACAAAAGAAGTACCACGATAAAAGAGGCTTTCGCTCCCCTCGATGTAGTAACGCAACGGTGAGATGAGTGAGAGTTTTTGAAAAAAAGGATGCATGGCATAAATAGGTGTCCATGCCCCGCTTAAAAATATAAGAGGCATAATGATAATAATGGAGAGTTGGGCGACCTGCATGACATTTTTAGAGACTGCTGCTACAAAAAGTCCTATGCCTGCAGTTGAAAAAGCATACAAAAAAGTGAGCAGTATAAAAATCCAAAAAGAGCCGTTCATAGGGGTGTTAAAAGTGCCAAAAGTAACAAAACCAAGTGTTAAAATAACCCCTGCAACGACAATAAAAACCTGTGAAAGACTTTTTGCTAAAATGATGATTTTTGGATCAACCGGCATAAGTAGCATAATATCCCAGGTACCTTCTTCTTTTTCTTTGACAAAAACAATAGCTGTGAGAATGATAGCCAGCATGGTAATAACCGAAAGCATCTCGGTCAACCCTATAAAAGAGTGATTGTCCGCATTTTGATTAAAAAGTTTATGCGATTTTATTGTGATGGGAATTGTAAGCTTTTCAAAATCAAGAATAATATTTTGCAAATAAGTGAGCGTGGTTAAACTTTGCGAGGCTGCTGTTGCATCGAGTAAAACATTGAGTGTTGTATTTTTTCCTTCTCTATAAAATTTTTCAAAATTTGAATCAAATATAATGCCGACAAGGACTTCTTTGTTAAAAATGGCAGCAGAGAGTGCTTTTTGTGATAAAAAAGCTTTGGGTGGGAGAAATTCTGGTTGATGCAAATGCGAAAGTATTTTTTGACTGATGCCGCCGCCACTGTTGTCTACATAGCCTACCACTACATTTCTCGGCTTAATCTGTATGCCACTGCCGGCGATATATACATCAACCGTAAAAGAGTATAGCACGACAAGCACCAACATAAAAGAGCGCATAAAACTGATAATCTCTTTGCTAAAGACGACAAAAAAAATCTTCATTATTTCATCTCCTTTTTAAGTAACTTCACCCCGATGGCAAAGAGTATAAAAATATATAAGCATAAAATGCCCAAGTAGAGCAGTATTTTTTGTGATGCCAGACCCTGACCTATGAGAAAGGTGTCATAAATTATGTGATTGTAATACATAACGGGAAAAATGTGCGCTTCAATCTTCGATGCGCCATCCATGGAAGAAATCGGCATAAGCATACCCGAATATAAAAATCCCGGAATGATAGTGATAATAAGCGTTAGAACAACAGCCACTATTTGTCTGCTTGTGATAATGGAGATGAGCATTCCTATGGAAATGCTAATGAGTATATAAAGTTCACTCGCGAACCAGTAGAGAAAAAAGCTTCCCCGAAAAGGGACATCAAATACATAAAGTGTCAGCAGTAAAAGGATGAAAATATTGACTGAATGGAGTAAAAAAGCAGGAAAAAGTTTTGCAAACAAAAACTCACCACGGCTCAGAGGTGAGGCATAAAAATTAAAAATAGTTCCCCTCTCTTTTTCTTTGACGATTAAAAGTGCTGCTAAAATTGCAGGAGCAATAAGTAAAACAAGACCGATAAGCCCTGGAACTATAGCATTTTCATCGCGCATAGCTTGATTAAAAAGATTACGATTGTCAATTTGTATGAGTCCTGTTTGTACAATTCCTAAGCTTTTTGCTATCTCTTGCACCGCTGAAATAATTGTCCCTTGAATATAAGCTTCAATAGTCGCCCCTCTTGTAGGAAAAGAGGTATCTACAAATACACCCACTTCACTTTTTTTCCCCTGTAAAAGATTTTTTTCAAAAGAAGCAGGAATGATGAGTATGGCATCCTCTTTTGCCTGTTTTATCATCCTCAGTGCTTCTTGTTCACTTACATGTAAACTCTTTGCATTAAAGTATTTTGTATGTTCAAATTTGGAGGCAAGTTGCAAAGAATATTTACTTTGGTCATAATCGAGTATAAGAATTCGGGCATGCGAAACATCGAGTTTAATGCCGTAGCCAAACAGAAGTAAAATCATACTTGGCATTAGGTAGACCATGACAATAAGGCGTGAACGAAAAAGTTCTTTAAACTCTTTGAGCATATAGGCTTTTATAATGTTTATTTTCATGACTCTGCCTTAAAATAAGCAAGAAATATATCTTCAAATGTTTTTGCATTCGGGTTGTTTTTATATAAATTTTCAACCGTATCGTCGGCAATCTTTTTCCCGCGTTTGAGTAAAACAACTTTGTCACAATACTCCGCCTCACTCATATAGTGCGTTGTGATGAGAATAGAAATTCCCCACTTCTCTTTGAGCTTATGTAAAATCTGCCAAAATTGGGCACGAGCGAGTGTATCAACACCTGAGGTCGGCTCATCCAAAAATAAAACAACCGGCTCATGCAAGAGAGCTGCAGCAATTGAAAAACGCTGATTTACGCCCAAAGGCAGTTCTTTTGGCAAATCATTCATATGCTTATCAAACCCCAACTCTTTTGCATAGGTATTTATGCGTTGCATGGCAGTTTGTAAAGGAATTTTATGCATATTGGCAAAATAGATCAAATTTTCTTTCACAGTCATATCGTTATAAAGGGCAAAGTGTTGGCTGACATAGCCTATTTTTCCTTTAAGGGTCATTCTGTCCTGTGCACTTTTGATGCTTTTGCCTAGGAGTTTCAGCTCTCCATCATCAATTTTATATAGACCCAAAAGCATTTTTATAAAAGTTGTTTTTCCTGCACCATTTGCGCCGAGCAGTCCAAGAATCTCACCGCGTTTGAGTGTCATATTTATATGATCATTGGCAACAAAAGAGCCAAAGTATTTGCTAATGCCTTTTGCCTGCATGACAATTTCGGGAATATTTTTTTCTGTTTGTCTTTGCTCTATCGTAACGGGTGCTAGGGTTTTGTTGTTTTTGAGTGCATTTATAAAGAAGAGTCCTTCGAGTGTTGGTTGTGTATGTTCTGCATTCAGATTTTCTAAGGAGTAGGTTCTTTTGTCAAAAGTAATGGCATTTTTTGTCGTATCTTGTGTAGCAATGTATGTATACGAAGCAATAGAATTCAAAAGTGCTCGGCTTGTTCCCTGCGCAATAATATTTCCCTCATCAAAAAGAAAAATTCTGTCCATTTTGGCTGCCTCTTGCATGTAGGCAGTACTGACGATAATAATAGTCCCTTCTTCTTTTCGTATGTTGTCTAAAATTTCCCAAAGTTCAAGTCGACTCAGTGGGTCAACTCCCGTTGTTGGTTCATCAAGAATCAAGAGTTTTGGACGGTGCAAGAGGGTGCAAATAAGAGAGAGCTTTTGCATCATTCCTCCGCTGAGGTTGCCTGCAAGTCTGTCGGTAAAATCACTAAGTCCTGACATATGCAAAAGTTTTTTTCTGTATGCGTAAAATTTTTCGTCTTTTGTAAGTCCCCGTAAATCTGCAAAAAATTCCAAATGTTCCATAACGCTGAGCGTGTCATAGAGTACAAGCCCAATTCCTTGGGGCATAAGTCCCATAATTGGTTTAATCGCTTCGGCTTCTTGTGGTGAATGGTAGCTGTGTCCACTGTAAAGAATTTCACCCTCAAATTGTATAACACCGGCAATGGCATGTATAAGGGAACTTTTTCCAGCACCGTCTGCACCGATAAAGCCTATAATCTCACCTTTGCTTACATGTAAAGATATATGAGAAACCGCTGCGAGCTTTTTATAAATAACACTGACATCGCGAATTTCTAAAGTAGTCATTTAGATGACCGGTATATCATTTAATGAAGCAGGCAAGCCTTTGCCATCAAGTGAAATAACACCGATAGCGGGGAGTCCAAGCTTGAAAAGCGGGTTTACATGTAAGGGCTTTACATGTACGGCATACACTCTTTGAATTCTATCGCTTCTCACGGCTACCTCTTTTGGTGTGAACTCAGCATTTGCGGCAATACTGACAACTTTAGCTTTTATAGCTTTGTTTGGATAGGCATCTAAAAAAATGACCGCTTTGTCCCCGAGTTTTATTTTTCCGTTATTGATAGTATCGACAAATACTTTTAAGTACAGTGTCTGTGGGTCGATAAGTGTACACACAACCATACCCGCTCCTAGAACTTCTCCTTTTTGTGCGATTCTCTCAAGCACATAGCCTTTTATAGGTGATTTTATGCTTAGTTTGTTTATTACAATTTGTACTACTTTGGCATTTGCTTGTAAGGCTTTGATTTTATTTTTACTTGCAGCAATCTTTGACTTGAGTGCTGAAATTTTTTTGTTTTGTGCTTTGGCGAGATTGTTATTGTTTTGCGAAATTTCTATTGCTTTGTCTGCTTGGAACAGTTTTGTTTGCATCACTTTGAGCTTATCTTTGTTTGTTGTCAATTTGAGTTTGGCATATTCTACTTTTTGTTGTGCTATGAGTTTTTGTTTGTAAAGTGTTTTTGCTCTTTTATAATCTTTTGTATTTTGTGCTACGAGTGCTTGCAAAGTATTTATACTGTTTTTCACTCCTTGTTTTTGCAGTTTTGTAACACTAACAGCTGTTTTTGTTTTTTTTATACTAATCAAGACTATTTGCTTTGTGAGTGTCAACTCTTCTTGCATTGCCTTGAGTGCATGCTTTGCAGCTTTTATGCCCTCTTGCAGTCCGTCAAGTTTTGCTTTGTATTCATCACTTTGGAGTTGTGCAAGGGTATCTCCTTTGTGTATAGGCTGACCGTCTTTAGCCGTAATATTGACAACACGCCCCGGATACTTTGTATTGAGCGCTATTAAATCACCGTCCATTTTTCCGCTGGCTGCGATGAGGTTGGCAGGCAGTTCTTTTGGATTGAGTTTTTTGTATATCATGAGTGATGCTACAACAAGTAAAATACTCATCAGCACATACATGCCATATTTTTTAATCATTTTGTTCATCCTTGTTGAGTGTATTTAAAAAGGTGTTGTTGTCAACTTCTAAGAGTATTTTTGCATAAGAGAAATACATTTGTGCTTTTGTATTGATGAGTTTTGCCCGTGCTAGAGCAGAGGCGCTGATAGCACGACTTAAAGTATCGGCATCGCTGATTTGGTTTTCAAATTCTCCCTGAATGAGTTTTTCATAGGACTCGGCTGCTTTGACTTCGGATTGTGCTGCTGTAAGTTGCTCTTTATAAGAAGAAAAAGTAAGGTAGTCCTGATATATTTGAGAGCTTATTTGTTCTTTATATGAGGCAAGCATAAACTCACTTGCGAGTTTTGCTTCTTGTGCTGCTTGGACTTCATTTTTTGTTTCAAAGCCGTTAAAAATGTTGTAATTGAGCATAAATCCAAGCGCACTTTTGTTTTTGTTTGTGTAACCATCACCGTTGAGCCTTGGCGTATCACCGGTGTATGCTGCCCGTGCAAAAATCGCAACATTTGGGTAATACTGACTTTTAGCAAGCTTTATTTTATTTGCCTGTTCTTTGACAAGCATGCGTAACATCTTTAAATCAGGACGCTTTTCAAGTGCTTGTTTTTGCAGTATGTCAAAATTAAAGCTAGTTGTATTTGGTAGTTTGGAAATATTATTTATTGGGTGATGACTTAAAAAAGAGAGCTCTCTTAAAGCGGTTTTGTATTGGTTTTTTGTGCTGATAAGCTGTGCTTCTATGCTATGAAGAGAAGATGCAATTCTGTAAAGCTCAGCAGGAGCAATCATACCGAGTTTATAAAATGCTTGTGCTTTTTTGTAACTTTTTTTGCTTGCGTTAAAAGCAACATTTTGGGAGTTTTTAAGCTGTTTTAAACTCAGTGCAGCAGCATAAACTTGGACAATTCCCAAATACAAATTACGCTTGATATCAAGCGTTTTTAACTTTGCTTTGCGGGCTTCTAGTTGTGTGATATTCATTTGTGACTCTATGGCAAAACCGCTAAAAAGAGGGTATGAAAGTGTTAGCGCTCCGCTGTATTGGTTTTGTGGTTGCATTTGAAAGGCACCGCCAAGCCCGGGTATAGCAATAGGCAGATGAAAATCAACCGTTGGTTTATCCTTTAAATAAAGTCCGTTATATGATAAATCCAAGGAAGGATAGTATGCTTTAGCTTTGGAAGCGTCATACAATTTTGCATAACTTTTTGCACTGCTTTGTGCTGCTTTAACAGTAGGATTGTTCTGTGCATATGTTACTGCTTCTTGGAGTGTAACGGCATAACTCACATTTGCTAAACAGAGAGAAAATAGAGAATAAATAAAGTTCTTTTTCATTTTTTACTCCAAACAAAATAAGATGATTGTACCGAGAAAGAACTTAAGTGGTTATAATTGCATTTATGAATAGAATTAAAAATTTAAACAAAGGCGTGCAGTATATGCTTATTGCAAGCTTTACCTTTGCCATTATGGGTGCTTTTGCCAAACTTGCAAGTCAAAATATGAGTTCACTTGAAGTCGTATTTTTTAGAAACATAGCCGGCGTTATTATAGTAGGATTAGCGGTTTTAAAGCGTCCTATGCAGCATCAGGGAGGAAAACCTTTTTTACTCTTTTTTCGTGGATTTATGGGCTTTGTGGCACTGCTGGCTTTTTTTTATAATATAGCGCATATTTCATTGGGTGATGCGATGACTTACTCAAAAACATCACCGATTTTTACGGCAATTTTTGCTTGGCTTTTTTTAAGTGAAAAGCTCTCATATAAAGGTTGGATAGCAATTTTTATAGGTTTTGTCGGCATCATCTTTATAACGCAGCCGAGTGGTGTAGGTTTTTCAAAGTATGATTTGCTTGGTATATTTAGTGGGGTGGGTGCGGCACTTGCTTATACATCTGTGCGAGAATTGAAAACTTATTATGATACGAGAGCTATAGTGCTTTCATTTATGCTTACAGGAACAATCGGGCCGGTGATACTTTTTTTAATCTCCCCTTATGTTCATTTTCCAGAATTTGATTTTATGTTTGCAAAGTTTGTGATGCCTCAGGGTATTGTTTGGTTTTATGTTATAGCCATGGGGGTTTTTGCAACACTTTCTCAGGTACTGATGACAAAAGCGTATGGAGAGACAAAAGCAGGTATTGTCGGTGCGGTGAGTTATACAAATATACTTTTTTCCATTATAGTCGGGCTTTTTTTAGGGGATGCTTTTCCATCGATACTAACGACTTTTGGTATTATACTCATTGTCTTTGCGGGCATGATGGTTGCGCGTGATAAGTAGGGGTTAAAAAGAAAAAGGTATAATACATTTGCCACTAGCATAAGCTAGGGCAAAATAACCCATAACAAGGAGGAACTTTATGAAAAAGTTTCGCCTATAAGCTCAACTTTGTAATTTGGCGATTCAAAGTTAGCTTTAAAGTTAAGAGACTTTAGCCTCCTAACTTGTTGTGGGTATTATACAATAAAATATACAAATTAGGTAAGAAAAATGAAACTTTTAGCAGGTCCTTGTGTTATTGAGAGTGAAGAAAATATTTTTAAAATAGCAAAAAACTTAGAAAAATATCAAAATGACGAACAGATAGATTTTTACTTTAAAGCAAGTTTTGACAAAGCAAACCGAACTTCTTTAGACTCTTTTCGTGGTCTTGGTATGCAAGAGGGTTTACGAATTTTACAAAAAGTCAAAGATGATTTTGGCTATAAAATAGTGACGGATGTACATGAAAGTGTGCAAGTGGCTCCTGTGGCAGAAGTTGTCGATATGCTTCAAATTCCGGCATTTTTATGCCGTCAAACTGATTTGCTTGTCGCCTGTGCAAAAACAGACAGAGAAGTGAACATCAAAAAAGGGCAGTTTATCAATCCTCCTGATATGCGCTACTCGGTTATGAAAGTATTAAAAACACGGCTAGCTCAACAAGCGTCAGGGCAAGCGACTGTTAAAACAGGAGTCGACGGTTGCGATGTGGTAAATTATGAAAATGCAAAAAAACATGGTGTTTACTTGACGGAGAGAGGGAGTTCTTTTGGATATGGTAATATTGTGGTTGATATGCGTTCTTTAGTCATTATGAAAGAGTTCGCACCGGTGATTTTTGATGCTACTCATTCTGTACAGATGCCCGGTGCGCTTGGCGGAAAAACAGGCGGAGACAGTTCTATGGTGCCATACCTTGCAAGTGCGGCAGCAGCCGTCGGAGTGGACGGATTTTTCTTTGAAACACATTTTGACCCAAGTATCGCTTTAAGTGATGGTCCAAATATGGTAAAATTAGATGAACTGAGTAGTTTAATAGAGAAAATAAAAAGAATCAGGGAGATTTGATATGCTTACACTTCATATAGAGGACAAAGGGTTTGAAGATATTTTTGTAAATAAATTTCATTCAGATATGAAAAATTTTATAGAATATGTTAAAGTGACTTTTTCCGGACAAAATATGAATGAAGAAAATTTATCGCACCTTGAACCATTGCTAGAAGAAGCTGAAAAGTCAGGTCTTTGCGATAAAACGCACGAAGAGATATGGGATAATTTATTTAAGAAATATGATGTCTCTTAAATATTATAAAAAAGCACTTGAAGATATAGAAGAAATCTTTATCTATATTTTTCAAGATAAACCTGATACGGCAAAGCAATACATAAAAAATTTGAGAAAAAGAATAGAAATCTTACACTTTTTTCCAAACCTTGGTCAGGATTGTAAGACTAAAATGATTAATAAAAAATGTAAAGTTTTGGCTTTAGATAATTTTTTAATTTTTTATAAAGTGAATGGGGATGTGGTCACTATACAAAGAGTGCTAAATCAAAAACAAAATTATAAAGGATCAATATGAATGTTATTGAAGGTAAATTAAAAGTAGTAAACGGCAAAAAAATTGCTATAGTCAGTACAAGATGGAACCATTTTATAGTAGATAGATTAGTAGAAGGTGCAAAAGATGCGTTTGATCGTCACGGAGGAAATGAAGCTGATTTGACACATGTTTTAGTGCCGGGAGCATTTGAGTTGCCTATGGTTGTTGATCAATTACTAGCGAGTAAAAAATATGATGCAATTTGTGCTTTGGGAGCTGTGATTCGTGGTGCAACACCGCATTTTGACTATGTTGCGGCTGAAGCGACAAAAGGGATTGCAGGTATGAGTTTGAAATACCAAAAACCAGTTTCATTCGGTCTTTTGACAACAGATACCATTGAGCAGGCAATTGAGAGAGCAGGCACAAAAGCAGGCAACAAAGGCTTTGAAGCAATGACGGTTGTGATTGAAATGTTAGACTTGTACGAGGTACTGTAATATGGCTACTCGTCAACAAGCAAGAATGGCAGTAGTAAGTTTACTATATGCGTATGATTTAGGAAATGGAAACACTACAGAACACTCTGCTGAAATTCTTGAAGAGAAAAAGATTCGTAATAAACAAAAAGATTTTGCATTAACACTTTATGAAGGTGTTATGGAACACCTAGAGCCTATAGATAGTGCAATTAGCACACATCTTAAAGATTGGGATTTTGAACGACTTGGTGCGATTGAGCGAGCTACACTGCGTTTAGCAGCCTATGAAATACTCTTTAGTGAGCTTGATTCTGCTGTAATTATTAATGAAGCAGTGGAAATTACAAAGGCATTTGGAACAGAACAATCTCCTAAATTTATAAATGGCGTTTTGGATGCAATTAGTAAGGATAAATAACTAAAAAAGGTTTTCTTTGAGCAAAAAAATATTGAGTTTGGATTTAGGTATAACCTCCATCGGTTATAGTGTTTTGGATGAGATGCAAAATGATAGGTATAGACTTCTTGATTATGGCGTTAGTATGTTTGATAAGGCTACAGATAAAGATGGAAACTCTAAAAAACTTCTCCATAGCATAAATAGTTCTACTGCAAATCTTTATGCTTTACGAAAAAAAAGAAAACAGAACTTAGCCTCACTTTTTGAAGCCTTTGGGCTTGGTGAAAAAACAACACTCTTGCAACAAGAAAAAAATAATCTTTATAAAAACAAGTGGCAATTAAGAGCAAAAAAAGCTTTTGAAGAAAAGTTAGAGGTAGGTGAACTTTTTACTATTTTTTATGCTTTAGCAAAACATAGAGGGTATAAATCTTTAGAGAGTGGAGATTTGCTTGAGGAACTGTGCGAAAAGCTTGGCATAGAAGTGCAAAGTGCTAGTAAACAGAAAAAAGATGATGATGAAAAAGGGAAAATTAAAAAAGCTTTAAAAACCATCGAAAATTTTCGAGTAGAAAATCCTGAAAAAACAGTTGCACAAATTATTTACGAAGCCGAAATAAAAAAAGAAAATCCTACATTTAGAAATCACGATAATTATAACTATATGATACGCCGCGAATATATAAATGACGAAATAGGTAAAATTATTAAAATGCAAGAAAATTTTGGTTTTTTTGAATGCTCTTTTGATGTTGATTTATTCATAACAAAACTCATTGCTACTATAGACGACCAAAAAGATTCAACAAATGACTTAAACTTTTTTGGTAATTGCCAATATTATGATGATGAAAAAGCAGCGCATCAATACTCGTTACTTAGTGATATATTTAAAATGTATGAGAGTGTCGCAAACATTACTTTCAATGCGAAACCAGTTGTAAAAATAACAAAAGAACAAATACAGTTGATAACTGATGATTTTTTTAAAAAAATTGTTAAAGGCAAGAATGTCACTGAAATAAAATATAAAGATATTAGAAAGATTTTACAGCTAAGTGATGATATGAAAATATTTAACAAAGAAGATAGTCGTATAATAAAAGGCAAAAAATCAGATAATACAATCATTAAGTTTCATTTTCTCAACAATCTCTCAAAAATAAATAATAATTTTATAACAAAAGCTCTTGAACAAGAAAACAAGTATGAGATACTCAAAGAGATTTTTGATGTTTTAGCGTATGAAAAAGCACCGCATACTATTTTTGAAAATCTTAAAAACAAGATAGAAGATGAACAAACAATCATAGATTTAATTCGCTATAAAAGTGGCAATAGCATGAATATTTCTCATTATGCAATGATGCAATTTATTCCTTATTTTGAAGAGGGATTTACAACGGATGCAATCAAAGAAAAATTAGGACTTGATAGACAAGAAGATTATTCAAAATTTAAAAAAGGGATAAAATATTTACATGTAAACAATTTTGAAAAAGATGATAAATTGGAGATAAATAATCACCCTGTTAAGTCTGTTGTGAGTGCGACTATGAGAGTTGTAAAACATCTGCATGCTACGCATGGTGCTTTTGATGAGATACGGGTTGAGAGTACGAGAGAGTTGAGCCAAAATGAAGAGACAAAAAAAGAGATAGAAAAAGCCAATAAAGCTTTGCAAAAAGAGATAGATACTATTGTAAACAACAAAGAATATCAGGAAATAGCGAAAAGTTATGGTAAAAATCTTAAAAAATATGCTCGTAAAATTTTGATGTATCTTGCACAAGAAGGGCGAGATATATATAGTGGCAAGGGCATTGAAATAGCCGATATATTTACAAATAGCGTTGATTTAGACCATATCGTACCAAAAAGTTTAGGTGGCTTGAGTGTAAAACATAACCTCGTTTTAGCACATAGAAATACAAATGTACAAAAATCCAACCAACTTCCTTTGAATTTTGTAGCAGATAAACAAGCTTTTATAAACAGAGTTGAGTACCTCTTTAGTGAACATAAAATCAATTGGAAAAAAAGAAAAAATTTGCTCGCTACAAATCTTGATGAAACATTTCAAGATATATTTGAATCGAAAAGCCTGCGAGCTACTAGCTACATAGAAGCACTTACTGCACAAATGCTAAAGCGTTATTATCCATTTGCAAATGAGAAAAAAAGAGTTGATGGAAGTGCTGTACGACACATACAAGGTCGTGCTACTTCAAACATAAGAAAACTGTTACATGTAAAAATAAAAGTAAGAGATACAAACATTCATCATGCAATTGACGCCATTTTGATAGGGTTGACAAATCAGTCGTGGCTCCAAAAACTCTCAAATACTTTTAGAGAAAATATGGGTATTATTGATGATGAGGCAAGGGCAAAGATAAAAAAAGAGATACCATTAATAGAAGGAATAGAGCCCCAAGAACTTATAGAAATGATAGAAGATAGATACAATGTATTTGGAGAGGAAAGTGTTTTTTATAAAGATATTTGGGGTAAAACTAAGGTTATAAATTTCTGGATTTCTAAAAAGCCTATGGTCTCTAAGATACACAAAGATACTATTTATGCAAAAAAACCAAATGGATTTTATACGGTAAGAGAGAGCATTATAAACAAGTTTGGAGGTTTAAAAATAACACCTAAAACAAGCTCCGAGGAATTTATTAAAATATTTAAAAAAAATATTTTGCATAAGATGTACCTTTATAAAACCAATCCAAAAGATACAATGTGTCAAATAATACAAAAACGAGGTGAAGCAATAGCTACCTTGTTAGACTCTTTTACTGACTTTGATAGTAAAAATAAAGAGCAAATGAGTGAAGCAAAGATGGCACTTGATAGCCTCATTCATAGTGATTTAGTAGATAATAATGGTAATATTGTACGAAAAGTAAAATTTTATCAGACAAACTTAACGGGTTTTGATGTACGAGGTGGCTTAGCTACAAAAGAGAAAACTTTTATAGGGTTTCAGTCTTGGTTAGAAAATGAAAAGCTTCATTATAAACGAATAGATGTTGCTAATTTTAAGAAAATAAAAAAACAAAATGATGGGAATTTTCAGGTTTTTAAGAATGATATAGTCTTTTTTGTTTATCCTAATGGAAGCTTTCGTGGCGGGAAAATTGTTAGCTTTTTGGAAGAAAATAAAACTGGAGCATTCCAAAACTCTAAATTTCCAATGAGTTTAAAATATCAACCAGAAATATTTTGTGAACTAAATAAAGAAAAAAAGCATGTAAAAACAAAGCCAAGATCTATTGGAAAATCTACCGGCATAATCAAACTAAACTTAGATATAATAGGTAATATAAAATCATACACTTGCATAGGAAAAATAGAGAGTGAAATACTTGATTTTATTAAGGCATCTGTAAATGGCTAATATTTATGATGGAATGACAATGTATCAGCAAAAAGCACTTAAAGAGAGACTCAAAATTGAGTGGACTTATACCTCAAATGCACTAGAAGGAAATACAGTCTCTTTAGGAGATACTGCATTTATAGTCGAAGAGGGTTTAACTGTTTCTGGCATAAGTTTAAAAGAACATGAAGAGGTAGTGGGTCATGCTCGTGCAGTTGATATTATTTATGAACTCTTAAAAAAAGATGAACTTAATGAAGAGGATTTATTTAAACTACATAAAGCTGTTCAAACAAGCTTAGTTGTTGATATAGATTGCCCACTTGGTGCCTATAAAGTGGAAGTAAATGGTAGATATGTAAACATCAATGGAAAACAAGAACATAAATATTATCCACACCCAAAAGAGATGAAACATCTTATGAGGTTATGGTTTGGCGAATTTAGAGATATATCAAGACAAAATCTATCTTTAAAACAGAGTATAAAAAAATATGCTCGTTGTCATGTCAGCTTCACTGCCATCCATCCATTTTTTGATGGAAATGGTCGTTTAGCTCGTTTGTTGGCAAATATTTTTATGTTAAAAAATGGTTATTTACCTCTTCTTGTAAGCAATAAAAACAGACAAAAATATATAGAACTTCTTTCATCCTATAATTTTGCATCTTCTGAATTGAATAGCAATTCACAATCTCTTATAGAAGAAAATGCAGAGTTTGACAAACTATATGCGTTTTTTTTACAAGAGTATGAAAACTCTCAAGCACTCCTAGAAGAGATAAAAAGATAGTTTTATGAGTGGTAAAGTAGTTCATCTCACAAAGCCATGTAAAATAAAAGTAAAAAACTCTAATCTTATTTTATTTTTTTATGAAGATGAACAAGAGGTAAAAGTAACTATAAAAGATATTGATTTTTTACTTTTTGATAATGCACAGTTTAGCATAACAGGGAAAAGTATAGAGCTTTTAGCAAAAAACAGTGTAGCTACGCTTTTTATAGATGATTCATTTCATCCTAGTTCTATGCTTACCCCTTTTCACTCTCATTCGACGCTCAGCGAAATAGCACATGTTCAAATCCAAATCACTCAAAATTTTAAGGATATAATGTGGCAAAAAATTATAAAATCAAAAATATTCAATCAAGCTGAGGTTTTACAATTTTTTAATCGAAATGGTTGCAGTCAACTTTTAGAACTTTCAAAAAATGTACAACTTTATGATAAAAATGCAGATGAAGCACAAGCTGCACGGCTTTACTGGAAAGAGTTGTTTAATATGCACACTTTTAGACGAGAACAAGGAAGTGAGGATATTATAAACTCTATGCTCAATTATTCTTATGCTATTTTAAGAGCGAGTATTGCTAGAAATGTCGTAGTGGTTGGCTTATTGCCTGTATTTGGAATCTGGCATAAAAATAGATACAACTCTTTTAATCTCGTAGATGACCTCATAGAACCTTTTCGTCCATTTTGCGATTTACATGTAAAACTGCTTCTCAATTCAAAGTACATAAATGCTAACAATTTTAGCGTAAATATTAAGCGAGACTTAGTAAATATACTTCTTTTTGAATGTGCCAATATAAATGGTGGTAAATCAACACTAGCGAGTGCTATGGAGCTATTGGTAAGAGAATATAAAAAATGCGTCATGAGTAATTCTGCTGAGGAGATGTTCTTTCCAACTATAAACTTTGAGTATTTACAAAATGAGTTCCTTTAAAATTATGTGGCATATGATAATGTTTGATTTACCGACAAAACGAAAAAAAGATAAAAGAAGATACCATTGGTTTCATGATGAGCTTGCGCGTGAGGGCTATGTGATGATACAGTACTCTGTATATGCAAAAGTTTTCAGCTCTCCAGAATCAGCAGGATATGGCAAAAAACGGATGGTAGATTTTGTAGAAAAAAATGTAAAACATGGAAATATTAGAATGCTTATGTTTACAGATAAACAATTTGCAAATATGAAAGTGATTATAGGCGAACAAGCCGAGGAAGAGAAAAATGAACCAAAACAATTACTTCTTTTTTAAAAGGGAAACAGCCGAAGCTATTTCCTAAAGTCATCTATAAGAAAATCTCATAGACTTAGTTTAATACCCCTATTAAACGACAATGCCATACAACATTGATGAAAACATTATAGCGAATATGTGTAAAAATAGCAACAAGAGACAAATCTTCTATTATTTATCGTTTTAATACCCCTATAAACGACAATGCGATACAATCAAACACGCGTAATGGTAGCAGCGATGCGAGTTTTAATACCCCTATAAACGACAATGCGATACAATAGAAGACTATGGCTATGTCTTAGATGGCACTGTTTTAATACCCCTATAAACGACAATGCGATACAATCCGGCACAAAAACCCAAAATTTAAATCTGAAGTGCAATTTTTGAATTTATAAATCATATCAATTTTATCCTTAAGCAGCCATTTTTGAACCAAAGAAAACTTCATTGGGAGTTTTCCAGTTGAGAGATTTTCTAGGTCT
>Ga0256840_1001083_pt1 | contig 26393 bp, 16 predicted proteins | sample 355202metaG_FD_185969 | JGI IMG/M metagenome (GOLD analysis project Ga0256840, IMG submission 185969) | Hydrothermal vent microbial communities from Mid Atlantic Ridge, Atlantic Ocean - 355-202 | ecosystem: Environmental > Aquatic > Marine > Hydrothermal vents | place: Atlantic Ocean: Mid... | reverse complement strand
GAATAGCTCTGTGATAGATTGCTCTAGAGAAAACGGGGTGATTGATAATATAGTTGTAGTATGAAGTTTAAGATGAGTGAGTGTACGCGATACAATCGCGCACCAGCGTGGGTGTGCTGCAGGTTCTATGATTGCTTTTGGTACTGGTAAATTATTGGGAAATGTTAAAAAAGCTTATTTACAAGCTGGTGGTATGATATTTGCTGGTGGTGTTGGTGGTGGAGTTGCAAGTGTTGTTGGTGGTGGTAAATTCTGGGATGGCTTTAGAAACGGTCTTATTAGTGCTGGGCTTAATCATGCGATGCATTATGTGTATAACACCGTACAAAGAACGATTACTATTAAACAAATGTTAATTGATGCTGGTTACAAAGTAAGAGGTATTCCAACTTTTACAGTAAAATATATAAAAGATATGATACATAAAATACCTTTGTTACAAGAATGGTATGAAAAAGCAGGAAGTCCGAAAATATTCAAATATTCATCGTCTAATGACACGGCAGCAGCTTATTATGATAGAGGTGATAAAAGTATTTCAGTAAACTTTTTTTGGTCGGATAATAATTATAGATTATTATCAAACTTATTTCATGAAATGTTTCATGGTTATCAATGGGAAAGTGGTTTCACAGACATGGTAATAAAAAAATATGGTGATTTAAGATATAACGGAACAACATTAAAAGCAGGTTATCTTCTTGAAATAGGTGCTTATGGTTTTCAAATGTCTCTTGGTGATACTGATGCTAGACCTTATTTGATTCACAGTATAAAAATGTTTAACAAATTATAATAATTATGAAAATATTTTACAGTTTATTACTAGTTGTATTTTTATCTTCTTGTAATTCAACAGTTAATAATAAAAAAGGAATAGAATTACGAATATTATCCTCCAATTTAAAAGCATATTGTATAGATAGTGTTTGTAGTAAGAATGTACTATATACAAATAATAATTATGATAATTATTTTAAAAAGTCTACAAATATCGTTCGTTTTAAAATTATAAATAAAAGTAATTCAAAATTTATAGCTTTTATAAAAGGATTACCCGTTTCCTCAAAACTTAGAGCTTTATTTTTAGAAGATTTATTAATCAAAGAAACAAAAACCTTAAAAAAAATATTACCTATAAGCATATTTGAAGATTGTATTGATAATCCTTATGATTTACTAGATTCTACAAGAATTTTAATGTATAAAAAATTAGGTTATAAAAAAACATACAAATGGTATTTAAAAAATGGTATTATTAACGAGAGTTTAATTTATCTTGAACCTAATGAAGTTAAATATTTTGAATTGTATGTAAATCTACCAATTAATAGTCCTATAAGAAGTTGTACTTTTGAGTATTTTAAACTTAATAAGAAGAAAAATTATGATGTAAAGCTTAATTTCCACTCAGACACCACCAACATTAAAAAATACCTAACTTGGTCGCAATTAAAAAATATTGAAGAAAATAACTACAAGCTTTATCAAGGCACAATTATTTCAGAGAATAGTGTGCCTATTGTGTTTGTAGATGAGTAATTATAAAATTAGCGTTTATATGGTATATTGCTTTTATCCCTAATAATCCAAATCAAATTTATATTTTATTCCGGCTAAAAACTGAATGCCTTGCACTTTATAACTTCTAAATTTCTCGTAATTGGTACCAAAAACATTATTTGCTTGTGCAAAAAATGTTAAACGTTTTTTAAACTGATACCCAAATTTTAAGTTTAAATCCACATAACTTTTGTTTGTAATTATATTAGCTATTAGAGCCGGAAAAGCATTATTATCCACATAGTAATCTTTACGCTCGCCAACAAAAAACAAATTTGCATTGGCAAACCACGTATCTGCGGTGTAATTTGCAAAAACCGTAGCTTCTAAATTTGGTAAATTCCACGCTTTTTCAAATGTTTTTAAATTGTAGGTGTTAAATACGGCATTTCCTCCTACTTGCAACTCTTTTGACGCATCTATAGTCAATTCGCCAAAAGCGGAAAATGTTTTAACATCATCATACACAACACCAAAAGAATTGTTGTTTTGGTAAACCTCTGTCACGGCAATCGGTGCACTGTTTAATAAAAACATCGCTTTGCCTTCTTCCATTTTGTATTGTCCATAAGCATTAAATGAGATGTTGGAAGCCAATCTACCTTTCAATCCGATTTTAGCATTGTAAGCCTCATTGGTTCTACCTACCAATAAAGTTGGTGAAACAAACGGATTTTCATTTACAAATTCACGATACGAATGTTGGTGTAAATCACCCGTAACGCCGGCATAAACACTTAAAACATCTAAAATTAATTGATACGAACCGCTTAAATTAGGATAGATAAAAAATTTGCTTTCTTGACTGCTTTCGGTTGCACCGGAATAAACTAACTTTGCTCCTAAATCCAGTTTTAAATCATCGCGAATTACTTTAAAAGTCGGACTTACACCCAGATTGTAATAACCGTATTTTATATCGCTTGTGTTTAAATAATTTGTATCAAATTTACCGGAAATATATTCCAATCTAAAATCCGTTTCAATTAATTCATCTACTATTGGTATTAAAAATTTCGGACTTAAATTAAAATGGAATTCACTACTTTTATACGCATCGGAAAAAATATTTAGATCTACTTTTGCTCCATCGAAAAACGATTCGTAATATTTAAAATTTCCGCCAATATTAATGTTTCCGTAGGTTTGTTTTACATCCATTGCATCTAATTGAGTCTGCGTAAAATTAGAAGGAAACAACAATCCGTACCAATTATATTTTTGAAAACGGTATCCTCCGTTAAGTTTCCAATCAAAATCACGTGTCTGCTCTTTGTAAAATAAACCGATAATAGCATCGGCAAAACTGTTATCTAAAACAATATCTTTAATGCCTCCGTTAGACGAAATATAATTTAATTGCAATCCTAAATCGTTATCGCGTGTTGTAGAAGTATGCACAAAGGCTTCTAAAACAGGAGTAGAATACGTGCCAAAACCTACTTGTACAAAATTTTGATACACGTGTTCTTTGTGTTTTAATGCAATGCTTTTTGCTTTTCCTTTTGAAGGTGTAAAAGTAGAAGCCACAGGCACCGAATTAATGCTGTATTCTACTTCTTTTTTCTCTTGGATTTTATCTTTGCCTTGTTTTGGGGTTTTCTTTAATTTAAAAGCATCCTTTATTGTAGGCGTATAAGGTTTAACAATATTCACTTCTTCGGTTCCGATACTGTCTTTTTCTTTGTCTTGTGCAAAGATTACAAAAGGAACCAAACTAATTATTAAAAGGAATTTTCTCATTTTTTGTTTTTATTTTTATTTTTTTAAAAAATCATTAACTCGTAACTAAACCTAATCAGGTACTACTGATGCATTGGTTTTAGCTTGTTCTTTTTTAATTTGTTTTAAAACTTTTTTTGCTTGGTCAACTGCTTCTTTATGTTCAGGTTTGTTTCCGAAATTTTTAATAACCGATTCCAACACCAAAGTTGCTTGATAAGCATCGTCTAAACCGTAAAAGTTTTTCCCCATTATTACTAAACCTTTTACTCCCCAAACTTGATAATTGGAATATTTTGAGGCTAATTCTTGCACTTTTTTGTTGGAATTTTTATAATCACCATCTTTATTTTTAAAATATGCATCGTAATAAATGGCTTCGGCTTTTAATTTTCCGGTTGCGGTTTGTCCTACTTCCTCGTAAGCCGTACGGGCTTTTTCAAAATCGCCTGTTTTTATTGCCGAACGTGCAATAATAATCTTAGCATCTGTTTTTACTTGATTGTCGATTGCCGGATTTTGTAATATTTTTTCGGCGTAAGCCACTGCTTTAGCGTAATCTTCCAGCTCGTAATATCCTTTCATTAAATTGCTTTGTGCGTAAAGGATATTTTGTTCGGATTTTGCTTCTTCTTCCAAACGTTTAAGTACCGGAATCGCTTCTTGCCATTTTTTATCTTTAAGAATTATTTGGGCTAATCTAGTTAATGCTTGCTCGGTATATTCATTTGCATCTTGATCGATAATGTATTGATAATGTGGTTTTGCCAAATGGTATTTGTTATCACCGTAAAACATTTCGGCAAGATAAAAATGAGCTTGTAAAGCGTGCAATCCGTTAGGAAAACGGTTTAAATATTTTTTAAAATTCTGAATTGCCTTGTTCTTATTATTTTGCTGGTATTGAATTTCGGCAGATTCATACATTGTATTGTCTAATTCGGCATCGGAAACATCTACAAAATCCACATTTTGAATCCAATCTGCATATTCATCTACACGACCTAAATTGATGTAAATTTGTTTTGCATTGTTTACTGCTTGGCGAGCTTCCGGAGTATTTGGAAAATCACGCACCAACTTTTTATATTTTACCAAAGCTTCTTCTCCTTGTTGGGTGTTAAAATAAATTAACCCTTGTTTTAACAGTGCTTTTGGTACCAATTTACTTTTTTTATGATGGTCGATAATATTTTGATAAGAAGCTAAAGCCTGATCGTAATTCTTCGCTTTTTTATAGGCATTTCCTAAATTAAAATACGCTTCATCTCGTAATTTAGAATGTTTATGTTGTTGTAAAAAGGCTTCTAAATCGGTTATTTTTTTGTTGTTTTTACCTACAAAACCGTAACTAATTGCTTTCTGAAAATGTGCATAATCCAATTGTTTGGCTCCATTTTGGATAGCTGTATTATATGCATCCATTGCTTTCCAGTAATCTCTAGTAATAAAGTACATATCACCCAAACGCAAGTACGCATCATTCTTATTGTTTTTATCTTGCGGATTGGTTTGCAGGTATTTATTAAAATATTCCTTTGCTTTTTCGTAATTTTTTTGTTTTAAATAAGTGTAGGCAAGGTTGTAATATACATCTTGATATTCTTCCGTTTGCGGAGCAGCTTCCAAATTTAAAAATGTTGTAAAATCATTTTTAGCTTCTTCAAATTTATTTAAAATATATTCGCTTTCGGCTTTCCAAAAAGTAGCTCTTGCGGTAAATTTAGGATCGTGATTTTCTTTAATTGCCAAGTCAAAAAGCGGTATTGCCTCATTGTAATCACCATCTTTAAACAATTGAATAGCACGATAAAAAGCAACTTTTTGTAAAATTTCTTTGGATTTTTTATCGTTTTTCTTTTTTAACAATTTTAATGCTCCGGCATAATCGTTTGAAGTAACGTACGAGCTTACCAATAAATCATTAATCTCTTCTTTATTTGTAGATTTCGGATATTTTTCTAAATATTCGGTTAACACATCCGGAACCGATTTGTACGGATTACCAATTTCGTAACTTAATTTTGCATAATTAAGCCACGCATTTTTTTTGATTTCATTATCGTAATCCATTTCGGAAGCTTTTTTAAAAGCATTTAAAGCCTCTTGTTTTTTTCCGGTTTTTAAATAACATTCGGCAATGTGATAAGACGCGTTTTGTGAAACTGCATTTTTTCCGGCAATGATTTTATTAAACCATTTTATGGCATTATCGTAATCTCCTTGCTTGTAATATGCGTAACCTAATTGGTAATAATCGGTATTATTCCATTTATTTCGCTTTCCTTTATATTGTAATAAATACGGAATTGCCTTATCGTATTGACCAAGATTAAAATAACTCTCACCTATTATTTTTGCTACATCCGATTTTTGTTTGCGATTGGCTTTACTGAAATACGGAATTGCCAAATCTAATGCTTCTTGAAATTTTCCTAATTTAAACTTGATATTTGCTTTAAAATACGGAATATCTTTATTCAAATTTGTATCATCAACTTGGTCTAAATATTTATCAGCATTATCATAATCATCTTGTTGATATGCAATATAACCGTTGTAATACTTAGCCTGAGTGCCATATTTTTTAGAATCTAATAATTGTGCAAAATAATTTTTTGCTTTTTTGTAATTTCCGGTTTTAAACAATGCATAACCGTATTTAAAATTAAAATCTTCTTCTTGTCTTTGTGTTAAACTTTTGGTATCTACATATTTAAACCATTTTAAAGCATCTGCATATTTTCCGTAATCGTAATAATATTCACTCACTTCTCTAAATGCATCATTTCTTTTAATACTTGTTGGATAATTTGCTACAAAATCTTGCATCATTTTATCACCGTTACGGTCTCCTAAATGCAAAGCGGCGAATGCAATATAATAATCTGCTATTGCTTTTTTTTCGGAATTTACATCAAATTTATCGCGTATTTTTAAAAATAATTCTTTCGAGGCACGATAATCTTTATCGCGATAAAGTTCTAATGCATGATCAAAATCTTTTAAAGGATAAGTGTATGTAGTAGATTTCTGAGCAGTAACAATACTCGAAAAAGTAAAAAATGTAATTAAAATAATAGTCTTTAACGGATTCATAATTCTATAAATTATATTTGTTTTCAAAAATAGAAAGAGTTTGTCATATAACGATAAAAATTTGATTGAATTGTTTACATATTTATATTATTAATACGCATTTATAAATCAAATTTGTATTTTTGTCATAAAAGCAAAGAAGTTTATGTCTGAAAATATTTTAGAATTCCACGATGCAACCATAAAACAACGAGAACGCGAAGTTTTAAAAAATGTAAATTTAACCATTGCTGTTGGTGAATTTGCTTATTTAATCGGTAAAACCGGTTCAGGTAAAAGTAGTTTAATGAAAACATTATATGGTGATTTACCTTTAAAATCCGGTAAAGGAAGAATTGTTGGCTATAATTTACAAGAATTAAAAAATAAAGATATTCCTTTTTTACGAAGAAAAATAGGTATTGTATTTCAGGACTTTAAACTATTAAATGACCGTAATGTTTATGAAAATTTACGATTTGTTTTACGTGCAACAGGTTGGAAAGATCCAATTAATATTAAAATGAAAATTGAAGAGGTTTTAGAACGTGTAGGAATGATTGATGCCATAAAAAAAATGCCTTTTCAAATTTCAGGTGGCGAACAACAACGAATAGCCATTGCCAGAGCTTTACTTAATGATCCTGAACTTATTTTAGCCGATGAGCCAACCGGTAATTTAGACCCGAAAACCTCTATGGAAATTATGGATGTTTTACATCAAATACACCAAAGCGGGAAAAGCATCCTAATGGCAACACACGATTATGCTTTGATTTTAAAATATCCGCACAAAACTATAAAATGCGAAGACCAAGAAGTGTTTGAAGTTGTGCAGAAAACGGTTTAATTTTTATATATTTACAAAATCAACCAAACTTTATATATTCATGGAAAATCAAAATTTACCAATGCCAAAAACATGGCTGTTAGAATCAATTTTAGTAACTCTTTTTTGCTGTTTGCCTCTAGGGATTGTTGGCATTATTAATGCTGCCAATGTTTCTTCTAAATACGAATCTGGTGACTTAGAGGGAGCAAAAAAAGCATCACAAGAAGCTGCGAAATGGACTAAATATGGTTTTTTTGCCGGTCTAATTGTTGTTATTTTATATTTAGTATTCATTTTTGTTTTTGGAGCTAGTGCAATTGCTGCCGCCGCATCTGACCAATATTAAAAGGATTTTTGTTGTTGTTATTTGGATTATATTGGTTGTTATTTACACAAAATATAATCCAAATAACAGTAACTATTTTCCAAAATGTCCGTTTTTATCAATCACAGGATATAAATGTGTAGGCTGTGGCTCACAACGTGCAATACATTCGCTGTTAAATTTTGAATTTTTAGATGCTCTATATTACAATGTTTTATTAGTGATATTTATACCATATTTAATGATTGGTTTTTTATTAGAACTGCTAAAATTAAAATTTATAACTATAAAAAAAATCCATAATGCTTTTTTTAATACGAAAACAATCTTTTTTATTTTAGTGCTTTTTTTATGTTTTTGGATTATTCGTAACACGCCTTTTTGGATGTTAAATTAGTATCTATTTTTTTCGTATTTTTGAAACCTCACCATTATACTAAAATCATATGAAAACAAAACAAGTTCTATTATCACTACTTCTTATTACTTTTTTATTCTCGTGTAAAACAGAAAATAAAAAAGCTTCAGATAAAGCAAACATTGCCGAAACTAAAAAAGAACCTAAAAAAGAATCTTCTTTTGTAGAACAATTTGACGATGTTAAAATATTGAGATATAACATTCCGCAATGGAATGAGTTATCACTACAACAAAAAAAATTAGTGTATTATTTAACCCAAGCCGGACTTAGCGGAAGAGATATTATGTACGACCAAAACTATCGTTATAATTTAAAAATTCGTCGTGCTTTAGAAAATATTTACACTAATTTTAAAGGTGATAAAACAACAACCGATTGGAAAAATTTTGAAACTTACCTTAAAAAAATATGGTTTTCAAATGGTATCCATCATCATTATTCTAATGATAAATTTAAACCCAAATTTTCTAAAGCATATTTAACCGATTTATTAAAACAAACCAAAACCAAGTTAGAAGGTGAGGCTTTTGAAGTCATTTTTAACGATAAAGATGCTAAAAAAGTAAATCTTGACCCTAAAAAAGGTTTAATCGAAGGTTCTGCCGTTAATTTCTACGGTCCAAATGTTACCACAAAAGATGTAGAAGATTTTTACGGAAAATTAGTAGATCCAAATGATAAGACACCAATCGAATTAGGTTTAAACTCGCAATTAATAAAAGAAAACGGCGTTTTAAAAGAACGCAAATGGAAAAAAGGCGGTTTGTACGGAGCCGCAATTGATAAAATTATTTATTGGTTAGACAAAGCAAAAAGTGTTGCCGAAAACGAAAAACAAGCCAAAGCATTAGGTCTATTAATCGATTATTATAAAACCGGCGACTTAGAAATTTGGAACGATTACAATGTCGCCTGGGCAGGAACAACCGAAGGTGATATTGATTACATCAACAGTTTCATTGAAGTTTACAACGACCCAAAAGGATATAAAGGTTCTTACGAAACTATTGTGGAAATTAAAGATTTTGATATGTCTAAAAAAATGGCTACAGTTGCTAAAAACGCACAATGGTTTGAGGATCATTCTTCCATAATGGACAAACATAAAAAGCCAAATGTAGTTGGTGTAAGTTATAAAACCGTTAATGTTGCCGGTGAAGCCGGAGACGCCTCACCATCGACTCCAATTGGTGTAAACTTGCCAAATAACAACTGGATTCGCGAAAAAGTGGGCTCTAAATCCGTTTCATTAGGAAACATTATTGATGCATATAACCGTGCCGGAGGATCAGGCAGATTAAAAGAATTTGCTTATTCTGATGAAGAAGTAGCAATCGAAGAAAAATACGGACAATTAGCAGACAAACTACACACCGCTTTACATGAAGTTGTTGGACACGCAAGTGGTAAAATAAATCCCGGCGTAGGACAACCAAAAGAAACACTTAAAAATTACGCTTCTACCTTAGAAGAAGCTCGTGCCGATTTGGTAGGTTTGTATTATTTACCAAGTAAAAAGTTAGTAGATATGGGTATTTCGCCGGATTCGGTAAAAATTGGTCGTGCTGCGTACGACGGTTATATCCGTAATGGAATGATGACACAATTAATCCGTTTAAATTTAGGCGATGATATCGAAGAAGCTCATATGCGAAACCGACAATTAGTAGCAAAATGGGTGTATGAAAAAGGTAAAAAAGACAATGTAATTGAAAAAGGTAAAAAAGACGGAAAAACCTATTTTGTAATTCACGATTACAAAAAATTACGAAAATTATTTGGCGACCTATTACGCGAAATACAACGTATAAAATCGGAAGGCGATTATAAAGCCGGAAAAGCACTCGTAGAAAATTACGGTGTAAAAGTAGATCAAGAATTACACAAAGAAGTACTGGCAAGAAACAGTAAATTTACTTCTGCTCCTTATGGCGGATTTATAAATCCGGTTTTGGTTTTAGTTAAAGACAAAGACGGTAAAATTACCGATGTAAAAGTAACGCAACCAAAAGATTTTACACAGCAAATGCTAGATTATGCAAAAAGATACACTACTTTACCTGATGTGAATTAGTTGTTTTTAAAAATTTAAAAGACTAAAAAACCCTGACAAATTAAAATTTGTCAGGGTTTTTTATTTATAAAATAAGATAGATTAAACTAGAACATGACAAATCAATTTGCAAATTCAAAACAATAATAACGCCATAATCTTGCTGCTTTTCGAACACCTAAATCAGATGCTCTGGATAAATCCGGACAAGCATTTTCGATATCATCTAAAGCAATTTTTACCAATCCGCGATTGTAATATGCCATAGCAAAATCTTTATTTAATTCGATTGCTTTACCAAAATCTACCAGTGCTTTATTTAAAAGCCCTAAAGATTTATAGGCTAATCCTCTATTGTAAAAAGCTTTTGCATCACTTGGATCCAATAAAACTACTTTCGTAAAATCTTTTGCTGCATTTTTAAAATCTTCTAATAACGAAAAGCAAACACCTCTTTTAAAATAGGCTTCTTTAAATTTAGGATTCATTTCAACTGCTTTGCTAAATACTTTTATCGCATCTTGATAACGTTGCTGTTCAAATAAATCGACACCTTTTATATACAAATCTTTAGCATCTTGCGAGTATGCAACCATACTAAACAACACCAAACTTAGGGTAATAATAATTTTTTTCATTTTTGTTCCGTTTTTATATTTAGGTAAAGTTACTTCTTTTTATTTAAAATCTATATTTGATTTTTGTTAAAATTTTCGAGTACTATATGATTTAGTTTTTAACTTTAACACGAACACCTTTGCTATGACTTGTAAATTCCGGTGCATACATCGATTGGATTGTTGTAATTCCGTTACTAAAATTACCTGCATTATTTACACGCAAATCGTATTCAAAAACATAAACCCCTTTTGGTAAATAACTAATAAAAAAGTTTGTAGAAGCATCTTTAGTACTTTCGTAATAACCCAAACCGTCTTGCCATTTGTATCTAGACAATACATTTACAGGTTCTAATCCACTTGCTCGCATATCTTTTAAATGAATAAATTCCATTGCACGATCTACTTTTATCTCTATTCTCACTTTTATTAAATCACCTACTTTTAAAGTAGTTTTATCGGTTATTTCATGGATTACTTCTCCTGTATTTTCATTAGTTTTTAAAAACAGTTTTTTTTGGATTTGCAAAGGTGTTTTGGCAAAAGTAATTTTATCTAAATCTTCAAAATACTGCCAATACAAAGCTCCCCAAGCGATACCTTCACCTTTTTTTGAAAGCGTTACTTCTGCCATCTCAGGTGTAATTTTGTTAGCATTCCAGCTTTTTTTAAAATAACCGGTTCCGGCTTCTACTTTGGTGTCTTTTAGTTTTAAAGGATTTATTTCTTTATTACCAATTTTAACTTGTACAAAATCGGTTGTTTCTATCCAATTTGTGCCTTGCAACAATAGAGCATAAACTGCTTCGGTAGTTGCCTTTGTAGTTTTCCAACGATTGGTTTGCTTGTTTTTTAACAACCAAATACGCAAATTATCAATTTCGGTTGTTTTGGCTTTTAATTCTGTAAAAACTTCCACCATTAATGCTTGTGTTTCAATTGGTGCTTGATACCAATAATACGAAGCTGTATTTTCTTTCCAATACATTCCTAATTCTTCATTTGTAATAGCGGTTTCTTGTAACGAGCGTAAAATCCCTTCCGCAACAGCGAAATTTTCATTGCGTTTTGCCACCAAAGCAATCAATCCTTTGGTATATAAATTATAATTCAACCAATATTTTTGGGCTTGTTTGGTGTAATATTCCACCGCTATTTTTGCCTTTTTAGGAATTGGTTTGTCTTGGTAAAAACTCCTTGCATACAAATAGTGAATCTGAAAATTAGAGGTGTGATTTTTAGTCAAAAACACCTTAATATCTTGTTCTTTTTTATCGGAATTTGTATACAAACGATTTGCTTGTTCTAACAGTGAATTATAATCATCTAAAATTTTATTATCCAAATATACCAAGGCTTTATCGGTTACTTTTTGAATGGATTTATCGTTTAAAACCACACCTAATTTTTGCAAATGACCAATACCGGAAACGATATGCTGTGTAATATAACGATTTTCGTAACGACTTCCTTTAAACCAAGGAAATCCACCGCTTTGCATTTGCATTTGTTGCAATTTATTAATGGCTTTTTGCTTTTCTCTACTCATTTTATTAAGATCAAACAACAAGGCAATTCGCTTTTTTTGTTCGGTTTCCGATTGTGCATCTCTAAGCCAAGGTGTCTCTTGAATAATAAGCGATTTTAGTTCTTGATTTTTTTCGAGATTACTCAACAAAGCATCACTATTTTTCCATTGATTAAAAACTTGCCGGATTTTAGGATTAGAATTTGCTATATGACTTGCTAAACTATTGGCATAAAAACGAGAAAAAGTCTGCTCGGAACATTCGTATGGATATTCCATTAAATACGGCAACGCCTGAACGGCATACCAAGCAGGATTTGAAGTAATTTCAAGAGTTAGCTTGTGATTTATTCTAGTTTTAGAAGTCGTATTTTTTAATTTTTCTAAAGTAAACGTTTTGGTTTCATTAGAACGAATCCACATTGACAATGTTTCGGTAACGAGCATTCTATTGGTTAAAACCGGTAAAATATTTTGTTCACCATCCGAGAAATCGCCTGCTTTGGCAACAATCTTATAACGAACAGCTTGCACATTATACGGAATATTAATCGTATAAGAAACTACTGTATTTTCTTTGACTTTTACACTAAAATTTGTCTTGTTATCGCTGTTTTGCAATAGTTTTGCTGTTATCTCTTTATCGGTTAACGCATCAAATAATTGCAGTTGTGCCGTTCCGTTAAGGTCTTTATCGCTTATATTGGCGATTTTTGTTTGAAAAACCAAAGTATCACCTTGACGTAAAAATCGCGGTGCATTTGGTAAAACCATCAAGTCTTTTTGCGTAACGGCTTCCAATGTTTTTAAAGCCGAATGCAATTCTTTATTATGTGCCAACAACTGAATTTTCCATTTAGTTAAACTCTCCGGCGTAGTAAAAGTAAAGCTGACATTTCCTTTTTCATCAGTTCGTAAATGCGGAAAGAAAAAAGCAGTTTCGTTAAAATTGGTACGGACTTTTACAGCAGAAAAATCGGTTTCTTTATCGGTTACTTTTTCTTCTTTTGAGGTTGCTTTATCAGAAACCATATTACTTTCCGATACTTTTAATCCGGAGGTTGCACCACTAAGTGCCATTTCTTTTCCTTCTAATTTTTTTGCTTTTCTTAATTTTCTTGGTGTAGGAGCCTTAATCATTACAGCATCATACGTTACCTCATCTAATTCATCTTCAAGTGCAAAATTTATATTATGGTAACTATTTCCAAAATAAAATCCAAACCAATTTAAACGATCATATTGTTGTATAGGAACAGAAATGTAATTCTTATTACTTTGGTAACTTCTAAAAGTCATTTTACCAAAACTGCTTTTGCTATTTCTAAAAACAGGATAGTAAAATTTGTGGTAAATCGGATTAAATTGCCATTGGTGTTTTTTAAATTGATCCAAACTTGCATCGTACATACTTGCCAGCATTTCGGCAACTACTTTATCTTTATTTTTTCCTTTTATTTTAAATGACCATCTCTGTTCTTGATTTGGTTGTAATTTATCTCTAAACGTAATCGTTTCAATCTCTAAATCGGTTTTAGGATACGGAACATCAATAAAAACAGTGCCATTTTCATTACTATTATAATTCACAAAATTATAATGAATGACAAATCCGCCCAAATCTTTTTTCGTTACCGGAATTTGGATACTTTTAATCGCATTAGACAAGTGTACCACTTCTGTTTGTACAATTTTTTTGTCTTTTTCCACTTTAATTACAACCGAAATATCCTTGGATGCAGAACCTACTTTTAAATAAATATTTTCATTTGGTTGATACCTTTCTTTATCCGTCTGCACAACAAACAATTGATTATCAGCTACTTTTTTATCCTTATCAGAAAAAAGTGTTATTAGTTTCTTATCTATTACCGTTTGGTTACCGTCTTTTGTTTGAGCAATAATTACATATTTACCGGATAACCAATTTTTTAATTTTGGCAGTTTTATTTCTTCGCTTTTAGCGAAATTAAATACCGTTTCAAAAACACGTTCTCCTAAGGATTCAAAAGGAATAAATTCTTTATAATAATCGTGTGGAAATAATTGTTCAAATTCCTCTTTGGATAATAATGGAAAATCCGGTGCAGACCAAGGCCGTTTTCGTTTTGCGTTTTTAGGAGCTTTTACTTTATAAATTTTTACATTTCCTGTTACCGAAATTTTTTCGCCGTTAAGGTTTGTTGTTTTAACTTTAAATAGCTGATTTTTTAGGTCTTTATCAAACTTTTCATCGCTATTTATAGCAAGTACAATACTGTGATAACCAACTTTAACAATAGTAGATGTCGTGCGTGTTTCACCGTTAATATCGGTTATATCAGCCGTAATTTTATAATTAAAAATAGGATTTTGCTCTCTTTTTACACTTAAATCCGGTTTTGTAATAAATGAAATATCAAATTCTCCTTTGTTGTTTGTGGTCGTTTCGCCGTGTGTAATTTCTTGTGCCTCCGAAGAAATTCCGGAAGGTCTGTACCAATAAAACCACTTAGGATATTGCACCATTCGTGTAACGCGATAAACCACTTTGGCATCGGTAATATTACTGCCTGCATAAGCAATTGCTTGTCCTTTTACAGAAACAGAATCGTTGAGTTTAAAATTTTTCTTTACAGGAAGAAATTTTGCGTAAAATTTAGGTCTTTTATATTCTTCCACCGAAAAGTTTACAGATCCGTTAATGTCTTTTTTGCCTCTTGCTTGAATGGTAAAGTTACCGGTTAAACCCGTTTCCGGAAGGATAAATTCGCCACTAAACGAACCAAATTCATTAGTTACAAAAGTGAGTTCTTTTACCGTTTGATAATTTACATCTTTTAAAGTTACCGTTAAACGTTCATTTGCCAAAATATGCGATTTATTTTCTTCTTGATAAACGGCAATTCCTTTAAAATAAACCGTTTGTCCGGGGCGGTAAATACTTCTATCAGTAAACAAAAAGATGTTTTTGTTGTGTAATTTTAAATCGTGATGACCATAATGTCTGTTAAAACTAAAATACTTAAATGTAGTTTTTTTATCGTTATGAAAAACATCAAATACCACGTAACTGTGATTATTTGGCGATGAAATGGTTATAAATCCGTTTTCATCGGTTTTTAAATCCATTTTTATTTTTTTGTTATACCTATTAATTTGTGTGTTTTCTATATGTACTTTTAAGTTTGGTAATGGTCTTCCGGTTTCACGATCTACAAATTGAAAGAGATATTCGTTTTCAATTTGAGTTTCGATGTAGGCAATATTGGTAACCGTAATAAAATTGTATGAAAAGGAATTAAAATCTGTAAAATTAGAATCATCAGAAGCCAAAATAAGGTATCTATTGTGTGCTAATTCGGGCAAAACAATTTCGGTACTGTGACTTTGAAAATCACTAACCGATTTTAATTTTTGTGAGAATGAAGTTACAAATTGTAAATTCTTTATTTTTTGTAATGTTTCCTTTTTATTGTATAATTGTTTTAGTTTAACTTCTTGATTATCGGTGATTTTATAAATTCTAAAATGCAATTCAGGTACATTTTTATAGATAATCTTAGCAAACGATTTTTTATTTTCTTCTATAAAAATTTCAGAAGTGATGTTGTAGGTCTTTGCTAAAATCCGGTTTTTAAGATTTTTACATTTAATAGCTCCAATACTGTTAGGAAAGTGTGTAATCGCTATTTCACAAACCTCTAATGCATCACGAAATTTAAATTGGTTTACCGGATTTTCAGTTGTGTATTTTTCTGCTTGTTTAGAATAGAAATCGGCTATTCTAAAATCAATTTGCGTAGCAATAGGCAGTTTGCGATATTGCTTTTGCATTTTTTTTAATGTCTGTAAATATACTTGATTGGCATTATCAAATCGTGCATTGTTTTTTACAAAATCCAAACGCTCTAAAGTTACTGCAATTAAAGCGGATTTGTCTTTATCTTTTTTATGAAAAAGGGTTAAGTCTTTAAATAATTTAAGTGCTTGCAATTTTTGCGATGCTTTGTCTTGTGAAGTAAAATCAGCTTTTAAAAAAGTAGATACATCACCCAAATATTTTGGGTCTGTTATTTCAAATTTAATTTCGGGTTGTGGTAAGTTACTTTCGCCTGTTTTATAAAACTCCAATGCATTGTGTGCAATAAAATCGTAAACCGTTGGTCTGTATTTTTCCGAATCCTCTAGTTTTAACAAAATGGGATTAAAAACTTTTATTGGTGTTTGTTGTAATTCCAACGCATTATGTAATGCTTTTTGATGATGTGTACTTATTTCACTAAAAATAGTTTGTAAATCCCAAGTCCTAAAATCGGTTGTATCTATTTTTTTTGCCGTGTGCGTTCTATTGTAAAATTTCCATCTGTTTTGATTAAAATATTGCCAATATAAATCTGCTAAAATACTTTTGAGCATATTTTTTGCAGGTATTTTTGCAGTACTGATTTCCTTTTTTAAATCTTCTACAATTTTTAATTGAGCATCTTCTTTTAATGTTAATGCATATTTAGATTTAAATAAAATACTCTTTACCAATTGCCCGGCATTATTTTGTTTTTTTGCTAAATGGTAAATTTTTTCTACTTGCGATAAAGCGGATTTAGGCAATCCTTTTTTCTCGTATTCGGATACTTTTTCCCATAATTTATCATATTCATTTTGCGAAAAGAGTAAAGAAGAAAAAAGGGTAAAAACAGATAGAATGATGATTTTTTTCATAGAATGCTAATTTAATCCTTTCAAAGATAACAAAAAGCATTCCTTTTACGAAAAAGAAGAAAATTAATTTTGTCTTGGTATCACTTGCTGAGACAGTAAAAGAAATTACTGTTGCAACAAAGCATTAATTTTATCTAAATTAGGAGCCAAAATAATTTCTATTCTTCTGTTTTTTGCTCTTCCTTCTTTTGTAGCATTAGAAGCTACCGGGAAAAACTCACCTCTTCCTGCTGCAGTTACTCGTTTAGGACTTACACCTTTATTGGTTAAAATATGCACAATTGCAGTTGCTCTTTTGGTAGATAAATCCCAATTATCTTTTATTGCTCCGTTGCTTTGATATGGCACATTATCGGTATGACCTTCGATTAAAACTTCGATATCCGGATTTTTCTTTAACACATTTGCCAGTTGTGTAACAGCTGTTTTTCCTTGATTACCAACAGACCAACTTCCGGAGTTAAAAAGTAATTTATTTTCCATAGAAACATATACTTTTCCATTTTTACGTTCTACCGTAAGACCGTTTCCTTCAAAATTTGCCAAAGCATTGGATACAGCATTTTTTAATTCTTGCATAGCTGCTTCTTTACCGGCAATTAACTGTTCTAATTGTTCAATTCTTTGTGAACGTTCGGTTAAATCTTGTTGTAATTTCTCTAATCTTGCTTTCTCTGCTATTAGAGCATTTTCCTTTTCATTTAAAGCTTGTGACAATTGTAAAATTTCCTTTGCCTTAGCATCTAATTGTGTATTGGTACTTTGTGATAATTCGGCAAAATCTTTTTCTAACTGCTTTTTCCTTTCGGCAAGAGCCGTAACATCATCCAACAAATTTTGTTTGGCATTCTTTAAACTGTCCACACTCTTTTTTAAATTAGTGTTTTCATCTTCCAAATGTTTTTTAGCTGCAAACAAATCGTCATTTTCACCAACTAAATCTTGGTTTCTGTTTTTTAGTTTGTTGTATTTGGTTTCTAATTCTTGATAAAGTTTTTTAGAAACACACGATTGTGTTAAAATGGCAATTGCTATTAATAAAAGGATTTTTTTCATTATAAATATTTTTTTAAACTTATTTAACACACTTCAATTTTAAATTTACAAGTTACTTTTATAAAACGGTTAATCTATTTCTAAAACAACCGGACAATGATCAGAGTGTTTCGCTTCAGGTAAAATATATGCTCTTTTTAAACGGTTTTTTAATGATTTTGTTGCCATTAAATAATCCAAACGCCAACCTTTATTGTTGTTTCGGGCATTTGCTCGGTAACTCCACCACGAATATTGTACTTTTTGTGGATTTAATTCTCTAAACGAATCGATAAAATCATTTTGAATAAATTCGGTCATCCATTGTCGTTCTTCCGGCAGAAATCCGGAAACATTTTTTAACCCTTTTGGATTATGAATATCTATTTCTTGATGGCAAATGTTGTAATCGCCACAGACAACCAAATTAGGTTTTTCTTTTTTTAAAGTATCGATGTATCGGAAGAAATCATCCATAAATCTAAATTTTAAATCCAATCGCAATTCGTTGGTTCCTGAGGGTAAATACAAACTTACAACAGAAACGTCATCAAAATCCACTTGAAGAATCCTGCCTTCTGAGCTTGCCAAATCAAAATCGGCACCATAAATTACTTGGTTTGGTTTTATTTTAGACAAAATAGCAACACCTGAATAGCCCTTTTTTTGAGCCGAAAACCAATAATGGTATTTATATCCTGCGTTTTCAAATAAGGTTACATCCAATTGTTCTTTATTGGCTTTTATTTCTTGTAAGCAAATCACATCAGGATTTGTTACTTGCAACCAATCGATAAATCCTTTTCTAATTGCGGCACGAATACCGTTTACATTATACGAGATTATCTTCATATTCTTTTCGCAGGTTTTTACGCATTACTTTTCCTGAAGCCGTTCTTGGTAATTTATCGGTCTTTACTAAATCACTTAGTTTAAATAACGGATTTAATTTTTTGCGAATGGCATTTTTTACTAAATCAAATCGCTCTTTTTCGTTGCCATCCTGATTGTTTTCTACATAATAAACCACTAAAATACTAGGTCCTCCATCCTTAGGAGAAACAGCAATCGCCGCTGCTTCTTTTACAAAATTTAAGTCGTTAATTACCGCTTCAATTTGTAAAGAACTGACCTTAATTCCACCAAGGTTCATCGCGTCATCTACACGACCTTGTGCTTTGTAATATCCGTTTCCTAAATGCTCTAAACGGTCGCCGTGACGACGTAAAATTTTACCGTTTAACGTTGGAGTATCTTTAAAATACACCTCATCATGATCGCGATTTAACAACGTGTTGGATAAACCTAAAATAGGTGGTACTAAGAATAATTCGCCTTTATCTGTTGGTTGGTAGTTTTCATCTAAAAGCACAAACTCAGTGCCTAATGCTTGGGTAGAAAATACACTTGTAATATTTGGCTGCACTAAGGTAGAAGTTACGTAACCTCCACCAATTTCAGTACCACCACAATACTCAATAATTGGTTTATTATTGGCTAATTGCGAAAGGTATTTATACTCCGAAGGATTGGAAGCCTCTCCGGTTGAGCTAAAACATTTTATTACATTCCAGTCTAGACCTTCCATGCATTTGGTGTTTTTCCAATGTTTAACGATACTTGGCACCAAACCAAGCATATTAATTTTTGCTTTGCTTACAAATTCGCCAAATTCTTTACCTATAGGAGCTCCGTAAAACAAGGCAACGGTTGCTTTGTTTATTAATGTGGTAAAAACGAGCCAGGGTCCCATCATCCATCCTAAATTTGTAGGCCAAGCAACAACTTCATTTGGATGAATATCATGATGATAAAAACCATCGACTGCTGCTTTAATTGGTGTGGTGTGATTCCACGGAATTGCTTTTGGCTCACCGGTGGTTCCTGATGAAAAAAGCACTGTTATCGTATCTTCCGGATTTTGTTTTACCGAAGTAAAATTGGTGTTTTCTACTAAAAAATCTTCCCAAAGTAAGTCTTGTTTTCTCAATTCGACGGACAATTCCGTTAAGGCAGGAATAACCACTATTTTATTTGCTTTGGCATCTAAAACTTTTTGGTATAACGGAAGTTTTTTGCCTGCTCTAAGCATTACGTCTTGAGTGAAGACAATCTTGGGTTTGGTTATTTTTAAACGGACTTCTATTTCGTTTGGTGTAAAACTATCGGCAACGGTTGCTACCGAAATTCCGGCTTTTATTCCGGCTAAATAAATGGCTACAGCTTGGAGTGTCATTGGCATATCAATAGCAATAAAATCGCCTTTTTGTAAACCTTGTGCAAGCAAACTATTTGCTATTCTGTTTACCAAGTTTTCCAATTCTTTTTGGGTCACTTTTTGTAATTCTCCACCTTCTTCTTGAAAAATAACAGCAATGGCATCATCATCATTTTGAAAGCAGGCATCTACAATATTTAATTTGGCATTTGGCAACCATTTTGGTTGTTTTACTCCATTTGTCAAATCGATAATGGAAGTATATTTTTTTTTAAACGGAATACCTATTTTTTCAATGCTTTTGTTCCAAAATTCTTCTCTATTTTCAATAGACCACTTATAAAAATCACGATATTCATCTAACTGCAAATCTTGCATTGTTTGGTAAATATTCGTTTTTTTTATATCGCTTTCGGTTGGTGTCCAGATTATATCTTTGTGTTGCATTTTTTTGGTTGGTTTTTTGCAAAAATTTATTCTTGAATTTAAAATTTACAAAAATCAGCTATCAAAATCATCTTCCGGTACGGTTGATTTTTGATTGTCGTCTTTACTGTTTTCATCATCACAATTAAGTTCAATACTCATATGTGCCGGTTTAGAGAATTCTTTATTACTAAGATTTAACGTTTTATCGGCATACATTTTTTTGTAGTATATTGCCCAAATAGGCAAAGCCATTGTTGCACCTTGACCTCTGGTTATATCCGGAAAATGAACTGCTCGATCTTCGGCTCCTACCCAAACGCCTGTTGCAAGATTTGGTACAATTCCCATAAACCAGCCATCAGATTGGTTTTGTGTTGTACCTGTTTTTCCGGCAATAGGATTTGTAAAGCCGTAAGGACTTCCAGTAACGGCTTTAACCGGATGTTTTCGTTTGGAACGCAGGCGTGCTCCGGAACCGTATTTTGTAACACCTTCCATTAAATTAATCATTGTATAGGCAACTTCGGGATTTACAACTTCATTTCTTTTAGGATTAAAACTGTCTAATTCAGCTCCGTTTTTATCTTCGATACGTAAAATAGCGATAGGTTCGATGTGCATTCCTTTATTGGCAAAAGTACTTAATGCACCAATCATTTCATAAAGCGATAAATCTACCGCACCAAGGGCAATAGAAGGATTGGTGTCTAACTTATTTTTAATTCCCATTTTTTTGGCTAATTTCACCACGTTATTTGGTCCTGCCATATCAACCAATCTTGCCGAAATCACGTTTAAAGATCTTGCCAAACCTTCTTTTAGAGTAACTTCTCCTTCGTATTTATCACCTGCATTTTTTGGCGACCAATCTTCGGGCATACCATATTTTTCCTTTGGAATCGTATATCGTGTATTTGGAAATTTTTTGCAAGGAGATAATTTTAACTGATTAATTGCCGTTGCATAAACGAAAGGTTTAAAAGTAGAGCCTACTTGACGTACTTGTTGCTTTACAGCATCGTATTTAAAATGTTTGTGATTGATACCGCCAACCCAAGATTTTATATGACCTGTTTGTGGTTCAACCGACATAATTCCAGCATGTAAAAATTGTTTGTAATATTTAATCGAATCGTAAGGCGTCATAATCGTATCTTTATCTCCTTTCCAAGAGAATACTCGCATTTTACGTTTTTTATAGAATGTTTTTTCAATTTCCTTTTCGCTTAAACCTTGTTTTTTTGCTTTACGCCATCGTTCGGTTTGGTGCATGGCTTTTTTAAGTTGTTTTTTAACATCTGCAACAGTAAATCCTTTTACATTAGCATATGGAATAAACTTTTTAGACCATGCATTCTTTTTACGAGAATCTTGCCATTTATCAAATTCATTTTGCAAGTTTGCCATGTGTTCTTCCATGGCTTCCTCAGCATATTTTTGCATTCGTGAATCTATAGATGTGTAAATTTTTAGACCATCTGTGTACATATTATAATCCGATCCATCCGGTTTTTTATGTGTTTTTAACCACTTTTTCATAAATTTACGAACATATTCTCTAAAATAGGTAGCAATTCCGTCATTAGTATCTTCACGATGTACATCTAAACCGAGATCTAATTTTTGAAGCGAATCCTTTCGTTTTGTACTAATGAATTTATATTTTTCCATTTGCTTTAAAACAACATTTCTTCTCTTTTTTACTAATGCTTCACGACTTAAAGGATTAAATAGAGAGGAGTTTTTAAGCATACCTACTAACATTGCAGATTCTTCTTGTGTAAGCTCTTTTGGTTCTTTTCCGAAATAAATTCTACTTGCAGAACGGATACCTACCGCTTGATTTAAGAAATCGTATTTGTTTAAATACATTGCTATAATTTCTTCTTTGGTATATTGTTTTTCCAAACGAACAGCAATAATCCACTCTTTTATTTTTTGTATTAAACGCTCAGGTAACGATTTAGAACCTTTGGTAAAAAGTAATTTGGATAATTGTTGTGTGATGGTACTTGCTCCTCCTTTGGTACCCATATAAGCAACCGCTCGTGTTGTACCACGAAAATCAATTCCGGAATGATCGTAAAAACGAGCATCTTCGGTAGCAATTAAAGCATCGACTAAATTTTGAGGCAAGTCTTTAAATTTAATTGGTGTTCGATTCTGACGAAATATTTTCCCGATGGTTTCTCCGTCCTCCGAAATTATCTGCGTTGCCAAATCGTTTTTAGGATTTTCCAATTGTTCAAAACTCGGCAATTTTCCGAAAAGTCCGAAACTTGCCAGTAAGAAAATTAAGATAAACAATATTACACCTCCAAAATATATTTTCCAAAGGATTTTATTGTATTTGCTAAAATTATCAGTTGGTTTTTTTTTACTCATTATTCTTTTATTTTTTCAATTTCAATACCTACATCTGTTATTCCGTTTAGGTAATCATCTGCTTGTACTTTACCTAATTTACGCATTGCTTGCTCTACAGAAAAGATGTAATTTCCTTGTTGCGGAAACGTGATATTGCTTTTATATTCTAATTTGTTTTCTTTTATATCGGTAAATCCGTTTCCTAAAAACACCCCTTTTTCATCGGTCATTTGATATTGTAAAGTATCTTTTATCTGGTGTTGATTAGGAAAAGTGATTCCTACAATTAAATAAATATTACTAAATTCATAATCTTTATTATTTCGTAAATTAATGTAAATATTGTTTTTTGAAATCGTATCTTTTGCATTAAAACTGAACGTAACCAAAGAATCTTTATGCCATTTTGCTTGGTTTATGTCTTTATATTCAGAAAAAACCGTGTTTTGACTGCAAGAAAACAAAAACAGACTTAAAAATAAAAGTAAGCTATTTTTTATCATTTTGTTGATTATCATTTGGTTTTCTTCGTTTGTTATTTCGGTTTCTATTATTTCTTCCTCTCGGTTTTGGCTTGTTAGCATTGGTGTTTGTACTTTCAGAAACGTTTTTTGATTGGTTATTCGTATTTTTCTTTGAATTATTTTTCGAATTAGATGTTTTTGCCTTATTATTTGTCTCTGTTTTCCGGTTACGGTTTTTATTTCGGTTACGGTTATTTTTACGTTTGCTTCGTTTTGGTCTATCAAATCTGGTTAAACTATCTTGCCCAACAACATCTTTATAAATATCAGTTTGTGGTGTTTCGATAATTAATTCATCAGCATATTCTTCGATACTTTCAGGATATTTATCTTCTTTATTTAAGGCGATAATTTCATTTACCTGTTCTGCTGTAAGCTTGTGCCAATGCAAAGGATTGTCTTTGTATGTGTACCACATTAAACCACTAAAAATATCCATTTTTTGGTAAACAGCAATTCCTTTTTTGGTTTTTAGATACGTTCTGGTATTAGGGAATTGTTTTAAAGCGTCTAAATATGAATCGAGTTCGTAATTTAAACAGCATTTTAATTTCCCGCATTGTCCGGATAATTTTAATGGATTTAAAGATAATTGCTGGTATCTTGCTGCTTCGGTTTTCACACTTCTAAAATCGGTTAACCAAGTAGAACAACACAGTTCTCGACCACAAGAGCCAATTCCGCCAAGGCGAGCTGCTTCTTGTCGTAAACCAACTTGTTTCATCTCGATACGAATATTAAAAGTTGAAGCGAGTTCGCGAATTAACAATCTAAAATCCACACGTTCATCGGCAGTATAGTAAAAAGTTGCTTTTTTTCCGTCGCCTTGAAATTCTACATCACTTAATTTCATTTTTAACCCCAAACGGGAAATAATCAAACGTGATTTTCGTTGCACATCAGGTTCTTTTTCACGAGAAGCTTGCCAGATTTCGATATCTCTTTGTGATGCTTTTCGGTAAATGACTTGGGTATCCTGTTTATCAACCGAAACTTTTTTCTTTTTCATTTGAATTTTTACCAATTCGCCTGTTAAAGAAACCACTCCTATATCGTGACCTGATTTTGCTGAAACAGCAACAACATCGCCCATACAAAGGGATAAGTCCTTTTCGTTTTTATAAAAATCTTTTCTGCCGTTTTTGAAACGGACTTCCATAATTTGGAATTTTTTTTCGCCACAAGGCAAAGACATATTTCCAAGCCAATCGTAAACCGATAGCTTATCGCAACCTCCGGAAGCACATGTTCCGTTACTTTTGCATCCCTTTGGAATGCCTGTTTTATCTGTAGTACAAGTTGAACAACTCATTATTTTTATCGTATGTATTTAGAAATCAAAGTGTCAAGCAACTCTTTTCTTTATTCCATTTTTTGTTGCTCTTTGATTGTTTTTTGGTTTATTTTAATCTGTAAATGTACGCTATTTTTTTTATTTGGTAAAATAGGATTTCTTGCATTTAAAGAAGTAAAAATTAATTTATTTTTATTTCATTTAATCTACGTATTTTTGCAATATGCAATACGATCAAATCATCGGATTAGAATCCATTAAAAATTATCTTGATAAAACGATTGTTTCCGGTAAAATACCACATGCTCAATTATTTGTAGGAGATGAAGGTTCGGGTGCATTACCGCTAGCGATTGCTTATGCCCAACAAATTTTATGTCAATCGAGTAAAAATCCGGATGCCTGTCATTTAAAATGTGATAAATTAGCACATCCTGATTTGCATTTTTCATTTCCTATTACCACAACTGATTTCGTTAAAAAAAATCCGGTAAGTGATTTATTCTTAGATAAATGGCGAGAAATAATTGCTATAAGTCCGTATTTTAGTCTGTTTGATTGGATGCAATATTTAGGTGTTGAAAATAAACAAGGACTAATAAATAAGGCTGAAGCCGATAATATTGCCAAAAAATTAAGCGTTAAATCTTATGAAGGAGGCTATAAAATTATGCTGATTTGGATGGCGGAAAAATTACACAATTCGGCTGCAAACCAATTATTAAAATTAATTGAAGAACCTCCGGAAAATACCATATTTATTTTAATTGCCGAGGACGAAGATAAAATTATAAAAACGATTAGATCAAGATGTCAAGCGTTGTATTTACCAAAAATATCGGAAGAAAATTTAGTAAAAACACTGGTAAAAGAAAAAGAAATTAGTGAAAAAGAGGCTCTAAAAATTGCTCATCAAGCAAACGGAAATTATAATAAAGCCTTATCGATACTCGCAAAAAGCGGAAAAGAAAGTACTTTTGAAAAATGGTTTATCACTTGGATACGTTCGGCTTTTTTAGCAACAAACCCTGCCGTGATAGAAAATTTAATTGATTGGAGTAATGAAATTGCAAGCTCCGGCAGAGAAACACAAAAACAATTTTTGCAGTACTGCTTACAGTTTTTTAGACAAGCATTATTGTTAAATTACAAAGCCGAAAAACTGGTTTATTTAGAAACAGAAACACCTAATTTTGATTTAAAAAAATTTGCTCCTTACGTGCATGGTAAAAATATTATTGAAATAAATAACACCATAAATGATGCTATTTATCACGTAGAACGAAACGGAAATGCCAAAATGATTTTTTTAGATATTTCTATGAAATTAACTAAGTTATTACATACAAAAGAGAATTAAAAACAACTTTTATGAACACTTTATTCCCAAAAAGATTTTCACTATTAAAAACATACGTACTTACCTTTTTATCCATTTCATTAGTAATACGCCTAATTTTCTTTTTTTGGTCTTTTTCAGAAATTGATTTTAACATCCTACATTTAATTCGTGTTTTTATTACCGGGTTTTTCTTTGATTTGGGCGTAATTTCCTTTTTTGCTGTACCTTTTGCTTTGTATTTGTTGTTGTTTCCAAAACGTTTTTATGGATCATTAATCGATAAAATGGTTATTTATTTCTCTTATTTTTTAGGAATTTTAATCTTTGTATTTACCTTTTTT
>Ga0256840_1001082_pt1 | contig 26403 bp, 19 predicted proteins | sample 355202metaG_FD_185969 | JGI IMG/M metagenome (GOLD analysis project Ga0256840, IMG submission 185969) | Hydrothermal vent microbial communities from Mid Atlantic Ridge, Atlantic Ocean - 355-202 | ecosystem: Environmental > Aquatic > Marine > Hydrothermal vents | place: Atlantic Ocean: Mid... | reverse complement strand
TAATATTTTGTTACATAATGTTTTAGCTTCAGTTAGTTTGTTTAATTGATAATATTCATTAGCAATTTTTAGGGCATCATCAATCGTTAAAACTTGGATGTTTTTATTTACTTGAGATGAGTGACTCTTTTCCTTCATACATTCATGTCTTTTTCTATTACGGATATTTTATTTTGCTTAACCACCACAAAGGCAGAAAGACAGACAGCCATGATAAATAAAGCTAAATCCGTCATCATTGGAACCTTATAAGTAGGGATTTCAGTATTTGGAGGAGAGATCACAACTCCAACTTCAATGGGTGTAGCCGAAGATGTAGTACTGCCGTTTCCTAATCGTCCATTTGAATTACTACCCCAAGCGTACATTTTTCCATTATTAGAAATAGCATAATAAACCTGATACCCAGGGTAATTTATAAAAGTTATATTGCTTAGTCCACTTATAATTGATACCACTGGGGTCGTACCGTTACTGATTGATACAACTTCTCCATTACTTTTTAAGGCCAGTGTCGAATTATTACCAGCTGAAATTGCTGTGATATTGTCTAATCCTACTACTTGTTTAAAATTTAAACCATTGACACTACCTGTCAACCAAACTGTCCCATTAGTTTTTAAAAGTGCTGTGTGGAATGATCCATTCGAAATGCTGGTAATGCCAGTTACATTATTTATTTTTTGGGGTATGGGAACTCCACAGAAAATAGCCCCACAAGTACTACCGTTTCCAAATTTTCCTGAATGGTTCCCACCCCATGCCCATAAAGTTCCATCACTTGCTAAAGCAAAACTAGTTGGTTCATTTGAACCCCCAGCTGAGATAGAAATAATATTACTTAACCCAGAAACTTGCACGGGAGCATTTTCTTCATATGAAGTAATCCCAGTACCAAGTTCACCTTGTTGGTTATCCCCCCATCCCCAAACAGTACCATCATGCTTAAGTGCCAAAGTATGGACATGAGCTTTACTAACTTCTTTTACATTAGTAATCCCGGTTTTTTGACTGGCTGATGTATTAGATAAGCCATCTATGGTATGCCAGACAGTACCATCGTTTTTAACAAAATAATTCTTGGATATTGAAACTATACTAGAAAGATTATTAATTGGTAATGGTAATAATTGGATGGTGGGAGGGGATGACCAATCAAGTGCTCCCCATGATGAAACTGTCCCATCGGAGTTTAAAGAAAAGCTAGCATGGTAAGAACCATCTATCATTGGTGGAGCTGCATAAATATTGGTGCAAGAAAAGCAAAGAAGCATTAAGAAAAATTTCATTATTGAATCCATATTAAATCCATATTAAATCCATATTAAATGTTGATTGGTTAAATTACTCGAAGTAGGTAAGGATGGGAGAAAGTTAAAACAATCTTCAGATTAACATCTTTGTGTTAAGAAAATATGACTGCTTGGATAGTTTAGATATTTTTGATAAATGTTCAAAGCTGTATTTCAATAATATACATGATTACCCATGAATCTTCGGTATCTTATGTGAAATAAAGTCCGAAGTACTTGTAACACAATAATCAACACGTCATTCCCGAAGTCTCTTATCGGGAATCCATCTTTAAATATCTAGATTCCTGCTTAGGCTTGTGCCCACGCTTGACTGGGTAGCATGCAGTAATGATGGAGCCTGTAGTTGACCCTCTTAAATTAGCGGAAGCTCCTACAAAACATTGCACTAAAGATGCTGAATAGTTACTTTCAGGTTAACAAAAAATGTAACCTTATAGCTGCTGTTTTTTTAATTGTATTGAGTTAGTTGAAACGTTTGAAACGGGGTTACAAACCCCGTCTCGCTAAGTCAGTATGACTTAATAATCGGGGGGTAGGTGTAGTGCTCTGTTGTCTAGTGCTAAAGCAGCTTCATGTAAGGCTTCTGATATAGAAGGATGGGCATGAATTGTTCTTGCTAAATCCTCGGCACTAGCAGAAAACTCCATTGCTAATACAGCTTCAGCAATCAATTCTGACGCTTGGTCTCCAATGATATGTACTCCTAGAATTTTATCTGTTTCTCTATGGGTTATGATTTTTACAAGGCCTTCTGTTTTGCCTGAAGCGAGCGAACGTGCTGAGGCAGAAAATGGAAATATTCCTATTTTGTAATCTTCTCCAATTGCTTTAAGAGCTTGTTCAGACTGTCCTACCCACGCAATTTCTGGTGATGTATAAATAACACTTGGGATAATGTCATAATTGATAGGGCTGTGTTTTTCAGCTATGTTTTCGGCAACAAAAATCCCTTCTTCTATGCCTTTATGGGCTAGCATAGGTCCTAAGGCTGTTAAATCACCAATGGCATAAACACCTGGTAATGTGGTGCAGCAATTATTATCTACATGCACAAAGCCATTTTCATCAAGTAGTAGATCAGCTTCTGCAGCTGAAAGATTGTCTGTATTCGGTTCACGTCCCGAGGCAACGATAAGTTTATCCAGATGTAAGGTGTGATGTTTACCTTGGTGGTCTTGATATTCCAAAATTACTTTTTTTGAGGCTTTTTTGGCTGAAATTACACGAGCTCCAAGTCGTATGTCTAGCCCCTGTTTACTAAATATTTGATAAGCCTCATCTGATATTTGTTGGTCAGTTGAGGTTAAGAATGAATCTTGCGCTTCTAATAAAATAACATCAGAGCCAAAGCGGTTCCATATTCCGGCAAGTTCAAGGCCGATAATTCCGGCTCCAATAATACCGAGTCTTTTTGGGGCTTCTTTTAGGTTTAAGGCTTCAGTTGAACCAATGATGAATTCATGATCAATGGGTGAGCAGGGGAGTTCTGATGAATGGGAGCCTGTGGCTAAAATAATATGTTCAGCTGTTAATAGTTGTGGTTTTTTAGTGTTGTTTTTTAAAACTTCAACGACTTCGGATGATAATAGTTTTCCTAAACCATGAATACAATCAATTTTATTATGGTCGAACAGTTTTGTGATGTGATGACTCAGTGAGTTAATAATGGAGTCTTTTCGTTGAATAGTTAGTGCTAAGTCAATTTCTAAATTATCAATTTTAATACCATGTGATGATATTTCATTATTTAATAGGTGGTATATTTTGGATGATTCTAGTAAAGACATGGATGAAATACACCCTGCATTTACAAATGTACCCCCTGGGCTAGCCAGTCCTTTTGTATTGCTCCAGTCATCAATACATGCGGTTTTAAAACCTAATTGAGCACAACGTATTGCTGCAACATAACCGGCAGGGCCTGCACCGATAACAATAACATCGTATTCTATGGGAGTTGTACTCATTATAGAGCCTATATGTTGAGTAATAGGTGGGCTGGGGATTCCAGGCATTCTTTAATAGTCACTAAAAATTGTACAGCTTCTTTGCCGTCAACCAAGCGATGGTCATAGGATAAAGCTAAATACATAATAGGGCGAATAACAATTTCACCATTCTCAACTACTGCACGCTCTTTTATAGCGTGCATGCCTAAAATAGCGCATTGAGGTGGGTTTAAAATAGGCGTAGAAAGCATAGAGCCAAAAATTCCACCGTTGGTAATGGTAAATGTTCCACCGACTAAATCTTCATAACTTAAAGCGCCTTCTTTAGCTTTGGTACCATAATTAAAGATACTTTTTTCTATACCAGCAAAATCAAGCTGGTCAGCATCTTTAATCACTGGAACAATAAGCCCTCGATCAGTTGAAACCGCAATACCCATATCATAATACCCATGATAAATAATATCGTTGCCATCAATAGAAGCATTAATGGCGGGGTGTTTTTTTAGCGCTTCGATAGATGCTTTAATAAAAAATGACATGAAACCTAGTTTTATGTCATGTTTTTTCTGGAAGCGATCTTTATATTGGTTTCTTAGATTAATCACACTTTGCATGTTAACTTCGTTAAACGTGGTTAACATTGCGGCGTTTTGTTGAGCCTGCAATAAACGTTCAGCTACTTTTGCACGTAGTCGTGTCATCGGGACACGCTGTTCAGGGCGGAAATTTGAAGAAACATCAGCTGGCTCAGCTGGTTCAAGCTTGATAGTAGGCTTAGGTGGCTGTTTTTTAACCTCTACTTGAGTTTCTTGCTTGTGCGATTCAATATAGTCTAGAACGTCGGTCTTAGTTAATCGACCTTTTTTTCCAGAACCATGAAGCTCTTGTGGGTTAATATTATTTTCTTGCAATATTCGTCTAACCGCAGGGCTTAATGGCAACTCTTCTAATACTTCATCTTTTTCAGTATTCGTTTGTGTTTCCTCTTGTACATCAGTATCTATAATTGCTAAAACATCACCTGCTACAACAGTCGCTCCATCTTGTTGAATTATTTTGCTTAAAAGACCGGATTCAGGAGCGGGAACCTCCAGAACTATTTTATCTGTTTCTAAATCAACTAGGTTTTCATCTTTGTTAACAAAATCACCCGGTTTTTTATGCCACGTTGCAAGTGTTGCATCGGAAACGGATTCAGGTAGGCTAGGGACCAGAATTTCTAAACTCATGTTAAATTTCCTTCGTTAGCGTCATAAAGGGCGGCTTTAATGACTGCTTTTTGTTGTTCAATATGGACCATATGGCTACCTACAGCAGGTGCAGCCGATGCTGGTCTCCCTGCATAAAAGATAGTAATATCCTTGCTAATATTATTATAAAAATGATGTTTTGATTGATACCAAGCGCCTTGATTTTTAGGTTCTTCTTGGCACCAGATAATGTGTTCAATTTTTGGGTATTTATCCATTTCTTGTTTAAACAACTCATTGGGAAAAGGGTAGAGTTGTTCAATTCTAATAATTGCAATGTGATCTAGCTCATCATTTCTACGTGCTTCTAATAAATCATAATAAACCTTACCAGAGCACATGACTAAGCGAGTTACTTTTTTAGGGTTTATTTTATCTTGTTCTGAAATGATAGGATAAAATTCACCGTCAGTTAAATCTTCTAAGGTTGAAACGGCTAGCTTGTGCCTTAGTAAGCTTTTTGGGCTCATGATAATTAAAGGCTTGCGGTAGGGTCTTAATAGTTGCCGTCTTAATAAGTGAAATATTTGTGCCGGTGTGGTTGGGTTGCAAACTTGCATATTATGATCAGCACAAAGCTGTAGGTAGCGTTCAAGTCTGGCTGATGAATGCTCGGGGCCTTGCCCTTCAAAACCATGAGGTAATAACATGACTAGGCCACTTAAACGTCCCCATTTTGATTCGGCAGAACTAATAAATTGATCAATAACAACTTGGGCCCCATTAGCAAAATCACCAAACTGAGCTTCCCAAATAATTAATTTTTCAGGTTCTGTAGAGCTGTATCCAAATTCAAAACCTAAAACTCCAGCCTCTGATAATAAAGAGTCAAAAATTTGCGCGCGGCCTTGATTTTCAGATAAATGTTGTACTGGAAAATAAGTATCACCATTTAGTTGGTTATGGACGGCAATATGCCGATGGGAAAAGGTACCGCGGGCTACATCCTGTCCAATAAGACGAATATCTTTACCATCCATAAGTAAGGTTGCATAAGCCATATTTTCAGCAAAGCCCCAGTCTAAGGGTAAAGCACCTGCTGACATTTTAGCTCTATTTTCCATGATTTTGGCAACACGAGAGTGTAGCTCAAATTCTGCAGGAAGCTTATGAAGTTTGTCGTTACATAGACGTAGATCTTCCATTGATACATGTGATTCAAAAGGGGTGTCCCATTGTTGATTGTAATATTTGTCCCATTGATTTGAATAGGTGTAGTTTGAACTGCTCAATGTTGGGCGAGAAACGGGATTACCTTCATCTAAAAGTTGCTGATAATCTTTTACCATTTGCAATGCAATTTGTTCGGAGATGATTTGTTCTGATATGAGTTTATTGGCATATATCTCACGCACAGACGGTAAACTACGAATTTTTTTATACATCATAGGCTGAGTTGCTGCAGGCTCATCAGCTTCATTATGACCTAATCGGCGGTAGCAAATAAGATCAATGACTACATCTTTATTAAATTTCATTCGAAATTCTAAAGCCATTTGAGTCACAAAAATCACGGCTTCAGGGTCATCACCATTGACATGAAACACGGGGGCGTGAATCATCGTAGCAACATCGGTGCAATACTGTGTTGAACGCGCATCAAAAGGGTTGCTGGTGGTAAAACCAATCTGGTTGTTAATAACAATATGAATCGTGCCACCCGTAGAAAAGGCCCTGGTTTCAGACATATTTAGGGTTTCCATAACAATGCCCTGTCCAGCAAAGGCGGCATCACCATGAATTAAAATAGGGATAATAGTATCAATACTGCCTTTACCTTGACGGTCTTGTCTTGCTTTTACCGAGCCTTCTACAACAGGGTTAATGATTTCAAGGTGAGAGGGGTTAAAAGCCAATGTTAAGTGAACCGGGTCACCAGGCGTAACAATATTTGATGAGAAGCCCATGTGGTATTTTACATCTCCGGTAATAACACCCGGAGATGAAGTCTGAGTTCCTTCAAATTCCCCAAACAGTTGAGCGGGACTCTTTCCTAAAATATTAATTAAAACATTTAAGCGGCCTCGATGAGCCATACCTATAACGATTTCCTTAACTTTTATTTTGCCTGAATTTTGGACTAGTTCATCTAAAACCGGAATTAAACATTCACTACCCTCTAAGGAGAAACGTTTTTGCCCTACATATTTACGGTGTAAATATTTTTCAATACCTTCAGCGGCTGTTAATAGTTTTAAAAAAGATGCTTTTTTTTCAGCTGAATGCGTTGAGGGTAAAAATCGTGTTACTTCAAGTTTGTTTTTTATCCAGCGTTTAGTTTCTGAATTAACAATATGCATGTATTCAGTGCCAATAGTGCCACAATAAATCTCTTTGAGTGTCGATATGATTTTTCTTAAAGGGAGTCTGTCAGAGCCATCAAGTAAGCCTGTATCAAAAACGGTGTCCATATCTGGCTCAGATAACCCATAAAAAGCCAGTTCTAGGTCAGGCGGTATTTCCCCCTGCTTTCCCAATGGGTTATTGCTTGCAATTTGATGGCCACGGACTCTATACTGATTGATCAAACGGGCAACAGCCGATTGTTTTTTAACACTTTCTTCAGTAAATCCTTGTAATTTTGCAAGTCTTCCCTGTGTTGATGTGGCAAGTTTTTCAAAGCGATTTACAATAGGACTATGAGCTATTTCAAAGGTGGCTTGGTCATGAATTTTATCAAATTGACTACGCCAGCTTATTGATACTGAGTCAGGGTTCTCTAAGTATTGCTCATAAAGGTCTTCAATAAAAACAGCATTACTTCCATAGAGAGCAGATGACTCTTGAAACATTTTTAGCAGGTTGCTCATGTTGCTTCCAGTATTTCCATAATTGTGGGTGATATATTTCATACATTAAAAAATGTACGAAATATATAATAGGTCTAAAGTGGTATATTACCAAATCAAAAGTATAGTTGAAGCAAAAATGTTAGTCAGAAGTTAAGCGGGTTATCATTTGTGACATTATTAATGTATATCAGATAAAAAGAAAAGAAGAGTAGGGTGATGAAAGAAAGTAATAACGTCGTTGTTAAAGTGAAATATCAAGGTTTAAATCAGCCAGATAGAGAAAATCCTAGGCCAGAAATGGTGACGGAGTGGTATGTAGGGAGAATAGTTGTAGTTATTGTCAGTATTTTGTTGTTAATCGGGGGGCTTATTTATTTTTTTAATAGAGACCCTTCACCAGAGGTTGTTATACCTGAAAATAAAGCCGTAGATGCTATGGTGTCCCAGAAAAACAAAGAGCCTGTTAAAGCGATTGTTAAGTTACCGGTCTTGAATATAAAAAAGCAAGAGGTAATGACTAGCCTTACGCCTTTACCTCCTATTATTAATAATAAAAAAGTAGATAAAGTTTTAGATATAAAGCCTAAAGTAATAATGCATAAACATGTTGCAAGGGCTTTATTGGTGAGTGGCGTTAATAATAAAGAGCCTGGTACTGAAATATTATTACCTGTTGTCGTTAATAATATGAAAGCGAGTGGCGTATATTATTTTACGGAAATAATTAATATGAAAGGTAAGACTTTATATCATCAATGGTTAAGGGATAATCAGCTAGTCTATGAAAGAAAAATTAAAATATTAGGAAAGCGCTGGAGAGCATCAACTAGTAAATTAATACCTTATTCAAAAGCGGGTAAATGGCGGGTTAGACTGGTAAATAAACAAGGTGAGGTGTTAAATGAAATTGAATTTAAGGTTGTTAAGGAGTGAGGATTTAATGATAGGACTGGTGATATAATTAAGTTTTATTTTTTATATTATTATAGGTGGTTTTATGACTGAATATAGCCAACTTTCAGAAAGTGAATTACAAACTGTTATTAATAATGCAGAAACTGCTTTAAAAGAGAAGAAAATTAAAAAGCGTAAAGAAGTTATTGCTCAAATTAAACAACTGGCAGCTTCAATTGGGGTAACAGTCATTATTAATGACGAGACTGGCGCAGCAGTAAAAACAGTTAAGAAAGTAGCTGCTAAATATTGTAACCCAAATGATAAAAATCAAACATGGACGGGGCGAGGGGTCTCTCCAAAATGGATGCAGGCACTTGTAGAAGCTGGGCATAACAAGTCAGAATTTTTAATAACAAAATAAGGTTTAAGTATGTCCATATCGGTAGCTGTTTTAGAAAATATTGTACGTGAGGCCGGCAGCATTGCCTTAAGTTACTTTAAAAACTTAGATAATGTTGGTGTTATAAAAAAAAGCCCTAGAGACTTAGTCACTGATGCTGATGTTGCGGTTGAGGCCTATTTAAAACAAGCACTGGCTGAAGCATACCCAGAATATGGTTTCTGGGGGGAAGAAAGTGGGCAGTCTGACAACCAAACTAATCGGTGGATTGTGGACCCTATTGATGGAACGCACTCGTTCGCGAAGGGACAATACTTTTGGTCGATTAGTGTGGCATTGGAAATTGCAGGTGAATTAGTCGCAGGCTCGGTTTATGCACCGGCTTTAGATGATTTGTATCTTGCTATTAAAGGGCAAGGGGCGACCAAAAATGGTAAGGCCATTCATGCCTCTGATGAAACGAGTCTGGCTAACTCTATGATTGCAACAGGGTTTGCTTGCTTACGTTCCTACTTAGTTGAAAATAATTTAAAACGCTTTTGCCGGATTGCGGAGCAAACGATGGGGCAACGAAGATTGGGTTCTGCTGCAATGGATTTATGTTTGGTTGCTGATGGGCAAGTGGATGCCTTTTGGGAGCAGGAGTTAAATCTATATGATGTTGCTGCAGGGGCCTTAATTGTAAAAGAAGCAGGTGGCACGGTAACAGACTTTAAAGGGAATGACGGGGTCTTTCCTAAACAAATACTGGCAACCAATGGTGGTATTTTGAAGGAACTTCTGCCGTTAATGTGATTTGATGGTTCCATAAAAAAAGGCCGTATTGATTAATCAATACGGCCTTTTTATTGGTGACAGCTTATTTATGCTTTAGCAAGCTCAGCACGCATATCATCAATCACTTTTTTGTAGTCTGGTTGTCCAAAAATGGCAGAACCAGCAACAAACATATCTGCACCAGCCGCTTTAATTTCACGGATGTTGTCAACTTTCACACCACCATCAACTTCAAGGCGAATATCAAAGCCACTGTCGTCAATCATTTTTCTAGCTTCAGCAAGTTTACCTAGCGTTGACGGAATAAATGATTGTCCACCAAAGCCAGGGTTAACAGACATTAGTAAGATAATATCTACTTTGTCCATTACATAGTCTAGGTAGCTTAGAGGTGTTGCTGGGTTAAAAACTAGACCAGATTTACAGCCTAAGTCACGAACCATTTGTAATGTACGATCTAAATGAGTTGATGCTTCAGGGTGAAAAGTAATCATACTAGCGCCTGCTTTAGCAAAATCAGGAATGATTCTATCAACAGGTTCAACCATTAAGTGCACGTCAATCGGTGCTGTTACGCCATGTTTTCTTAATGCATCACAAACAAGTGGCCCAATGGTTAAGTTAGGTACAAAGTGGTTGTCCATAACATCAAAATGAACGACATCAGCACCCGAAGCTAAAACGTTATCAACTTCTTCGCCTAGTTTAGCAAAATCTGCAGAAAGGATGGAAGGAGCTATCCAGTTATCAGTCATAGTTTAATCCTCTTTGTTTAAAAGGCGTCATTATAACCGATTTTTTCATTACAGCTTTAGATAACAGAAAAATTTATGAAATGTCGAAAGCTTTATTCTAGAATAGCCTCTATATACTCCGTGTGGAGTGCAATTATTGTAACTGTATTAAATCTGAGAGGGAACGATGAGCCATAAATTAACATGTTTTAAAGCTTACGATATAAGAGGTGAGCTGGAAGTTGAGTTAAATGAAGACGTCGCATATAGAGTGGGGCGTGCATTTGCCCGAACGCTTTCATTAAAAAAAGTAGTTGTTGGTGGTGACGCACGCGCAACCAGTGAAAGTTTAAAAATGGCCTTAGCAAAAGGTTTACAAGATGAAGGCTGTGATGTTGTTGATATAGGTATGGTAGGCACTGAAGAAATCTATTTTGCTACCAGTCATTTAGCGGTTGATGGGGGTGTTGAAGTGACTGCTTCTCATAATCCTATCAATTATAATGGTATGAAGTTAGTCAGAGAACAAAGTAAACCTGTATCGGGTGATACTGGCTTACGTGATATACAGGCTATGGCTGAACAACAACCTTGGTTGACTGAAGCAAATAAGGGGGTAAAAAAACAAGGGCAATATTCCCAGCTTTCAATCCTAGATGCTTATACTGAACATTTACTTAAATATATTAATGTTGGTAATATTAAGCCATTAAAATTAGTGGTGAATTCGGGGAATGGTTCTGCTGGGCATGTGGTTGATGCCTTGGAGGCTAGGTTCAAGTCACTTGCTTTACCTATACAATTTATTAAAGTACATCATAATCCTGATTCGACTTTTCCTAATGGAATCCCTAACCCCTTATTGCCAGAAAATCGGGCCGATACTAGTGATATGGTGAAGCTACACAATGCAGACATGGGGATCGCATGGGATGGGGATTTTGATCGTTGTTTTCTGTTTGATGAAAAGGGTGAGTTTATTGAAGGCTATTATATTGTTGGCTTGTTAGCCGATGCCTTCCTTAAAAAACAGGCCGGAGCAAAGATAATTTATGATCCCCGCTTAACCTGGAATACTCAAGAAATTGTTTCTGCTGCGGGAGGCATACCTGTTATGTCAAAAACGGGACATGCTTTCATAAAAGAGCGTATGCGTAAAGAAGATGCTATTTATGGCGGGGAAATGAGTGCCCATCATTATTTTAGAGATTTCTTTTACTGCGATAGTGGCATGATCCCTTGGATGTTAGTGGCTGAATTACTTTGTGTGGAGGATAAAACACTTTCTTCGATGGTGGCAGAACGCATCGCTAAATTTCCATCATCGGGTGAAATAAACAGTAAACTGGCAGACCCAAAAGCGGCGATTGATAGAGTCTTAGCTGCCTATGAAAAAGACGCTGTTAATATTGATATGACTGATGGGATCGGAGTTGAATATAAAGAGTGGCGATTTAATTTGCGCTCGTCAAATACCGAACCCGTCGTACGCTTAAATGTTGAATCCCGTGCCGATGTAACCCTTATGCAAAGTAAAACAGATGATATTTTAGCGTTATTACGTCAATAAGATAGTGTAAAATAAACTTAAATAAGCGAGCGGGGTATAAATAACCGTCCATAATTGGATGGTTGTTTATACCCCGCTCGCTATGTATTTTAAAAAGGTAAATAAGAGAAATAATGAAGAATTATAAAGTTGCAGTGTTGGCAGGTGATGGAATTGGTCCGGAAATTACAAAAGAAGCACTAAAAGTTTTAAAGCTGGTTGAACAGCGTAATGAGGTCAGTTTTGAATTAATGCCTGCATTATTTGGTGCATGTGCTTATTTTGCAACAGGCGATGCTTTTCCACAAGAAACTAAAGATATTTGTGACAGTGCAGATGCTATTCTTAAAGGGCCTATCGGTTTAAGTCACGAAGAATCTAAAAATATTCCTATTGATAAGCAACCAGAACGGGGTGCATTGCTACCAATGCGTCGCCGTTACAATACTTATGCTAACTTCCGACCTATTTCTTTACCTAAGGCACTAGCTCACTTTTCTCCTTTAAAACCAGAAATTATTGGTGAAGGCATTGATATTGTAATAGTGCGTGAATTGGTTGGTGGCTTGTATTTTGGCGAAAAAGAAACAGGCGTTAATGCTGAAGGCTTACGCTATGTAAAAGAAACTTTAGAATATGATGAAGGTCAAATCCGTCAAATTTTAATTCAAGCGTTTAAATTGGCGCGTACTAGAAAGAAAGTTTTACATAATATCCATAAAAGTAACGTTTTAAAATCAAGCGTGCTGTGGAATGAAGTCTTAGAAGAAGTTGCTAAGGATTACCCTGAAGTTGAAGTGATCAATATTTTAGTTGATGCGGCAGCCACTTTATTATGCCTAAAACCAACACAGTTTGATGTGATGGTAATGGAAAATATGTTCGGTGATATTTTAAGTGATCAAGGCGGTGGTATCTTAGGCTCATTAGGCCTAATGCCTTCTGCATGTATCGGTGATGAAAAAGCTTATTACGAACCCTCTCATGGTTCTGCGCCTGATATTGCAGGTAAAAATATGGCGAATCCGTATTCTATGATTGGTTCTGTTGCCATGATGTTAGAAAATAGCTTTGATATGGCTGATGAAGCTAAAAACATTTGGGCAGCGATGCAAGGTGTTTTTGGTGATGGTTTTTCAACTGCTGATTTATCTAAGCCAGGTGCTGGTGTTCATATGCTTAGCACTGAAGAATTTGGTGATAAAGTTGTAGAAAAATTAAAAGGTATGCCAAAAGTTTAATAGCAGCCTTGTTTTAGTCAACTTTAAAAAGGGTACGGCGAAAGCTTAGCCCTTTTTTTGCATTAATCATATCCTACTCAAAGTAGTTTGCAAGACTGGACAGATTATAAGTTGTAGGGTGGGCAATCTTTTCTGCCCACCATGTTGCGGTATTGATGGTGGGCAAAAAAACTGCCCACCCTACTTTTTACTGGTTGCCTAAGTAGGTAGCTAAAAAGTGTAAGCCACGTCATGAAAGACCCCCTTTTTTATATACCAAAGAAAAATAATATGAAAAGAAGTTTTGCGCAATCAATTAATGCACGAGCTGCCAATAGCTTAGTTGTGGAATTACAAAGTTATTTTGTTGAGAAATTGGATGATGTTGTAGGGTCAGAGGTTTCATCATTTCATCCCGTTGAGTGGTTTCGAGATCAAGGTTTACATGGCGGTGGTATTCGTTATGTCGCCACCAATGAATCGTATTTTAACCGTGCCTCGGTTAATGTTTCGCAAATCCATTATGATGATGTCGATAGTAAAAATTTAGCATCAGCAACGGCAATATCGACTATTATTCATCCTACAAACCCTTTTTCTCCTTCTGTACACATGCATATAAGCTGGACAGAAATGAAAAGTGGAAAAGGTTATTGGCGGATGATGGCTGATCTTAACCCAGCAATAGAGAATGAACAGGAAACAGCTTTATTTTCAGAAAGCTTAAAAAAAGCGGCTCCTCAGCAATATAAACTGGCAGCTGAGCAAGGTGACCGCTATTTTAATATACCTGCTTTGCAGAGGCATCGTGGGGTGTCACATTTTTATTTAGAAGAATATAACAGTGGAGATGCACAAACTGACTTCAACTTAGCTAAAGCTTTTGGTGAAGCTGTGATTGAATGTTATGCTTCTATTTTTGATAAAGCGAATGTTAATAAGTTAAACCCAGGCGCTGAAGATTTTGCTAAACAACAGGCTTATCATACTTTATACTTATTTCAGGTATTAACACTGGATAGAGGAACAACTTCTGGTTTGCTAGTTCATGATCAAAATGATTTAGGTATTATGGGATCCCTTCCTGCAGTCATTGATAAAGCATTATTAGCAAGCTGGGTAGAAAAGCTTGCTACACCACAAGATAAGTTATTAAAGGCTATTGTTGATTGCCTGCCAGAGGAACAACTGTGTGTTATTGATGAAGAGACTAAGCTAGCTTTGGCTAAAGTGGTAAGGCAACATTACCAGTCAAATCCAGAAGCGTTAACTATGCAGGCTCAAGGAAATGTAATTCCTGCCACTGTTGATAATCATAATTAAACTACTCACCCTATAGAATATATACTTCGTGCGGTCACGACTGCGGTTTTCTAACCGCTGAGTTTTTGCCAATAGCTGCGTTGCTGAAACAGTTGCGTAGCTTGCTATGCGCCTGTTTCAGCGCCTTGCTATCGACAAAAATCAGCAGCTTATAAATTCCGCATCCGTGACCGCGCGAAGTATAACTGTTGTTTTTAACGCCTTCTCCTGAGTGGGGAGAAGGCTGGAGTGAGAGGAGGTAAGCTTCTCTTTACTACCTTGAAGAGAAAAAGATTTATTTACTTCTCCTCTCAGCTCACCGTTTTGCTGCTCCTGCATTGCTCTAGCTACGTGCAATATCTACATAGGTGTAGTGCATGCAGATATTGCAGGAGTAAATAGCTGTCCATGCTGTTGACCCAACTCTCTCCCAAACGGGGCGAGGGCTTTAGAGCATAAGTTATGGGTGAGTCGTTACCCAAAAACCTTAAATTATTTTTTCCCTTGAAACGATTAACTGGTATGGCTTTCAATATTTTCGTTAGGTATTAAAAAGTTAAAGGCTATATTGAGAGAAGATATGCGTTTGCTAAAATAAATGTTATGTTATAACATATCTAAATTATCACCTACCCACTCACTTTACTCATGTTTAATTATTTATTTTATTTAATCCCTCTTGCCCTTTTATTTATGAACCAGCAAAGTTATGCAGGATCAGAGCATGTTCAAGAATTAGACCAACTCATCATCAGCACCCCAATAAATGATAATCATACAAACTCAGTATTAGCTGTTTCAATACTGAGTGGTGATGATTTACGAATGAAGGCTGCTTCAAGTCTTGGTGAAACATTAAAAAATGAACTCGGTATTAGTAGTCAGTCGTTTGGGCCTGGCGTTGGCCAACCTGTCATTCGGGGCCAGACAGGTTCTCGGGTTCAAGTTCTACAAAGTGGATTAGGTAGCCTAGACGTGTCTTCTTTAAGCCCAGATCACGCCAATAGCACTGAAGCCTTATGGGCGGAACGCATTGAGATTATCAGAGGTCCTGCAACCTTACTCTACAGTAGTGGAGCCATTGGTGGAGTCATTAATGTATTGGATAACAGGGTACCTGATAGTGTGCCTGAAACGCTATTTGGAGGTGCTTTTGAACAACGCTACAACACGGTTAATGAAGGCAAGTCCAGCGCGTTCAAAATCGATGGAGGTAAAGGCAATGTAGCTTGGCATTTGGATGGTTTTTATAGGGATAGTATTAATCAACAAATTTCAGAAAATGCTATTGCAGGTGTGGATGATGGTAAGCGGTTATTAAATTCTAATACACGCGCTCAAAGTGGTACTGCAGGTTTCTCGTACATCACTGATCAGGGTTTTATTGGTTTTTCAGTAAACCATTTAGATAATAATTATGGTATTCCACCTGGCGATGAGCCAGATGAGGTTCGTATTGATTTAAAACAGACGCGTTATGATATGAAAGCTCAACTTAAAGACCCGTTGTCTTTTGCTGAAACCCTTAATATCCGTTTGAGCTATAACGATTATCAGCATGTTGAATTAGAGAACGGGGCAGCAGGAACAGTATTCAGTAACGAAGGTTTTGAAAGCCGGATAGAGTTAATTCAAAAACCTTGGGCATTTTTTGATCATGGGGTAGTGGGCGTACAAACAAAAAACAGTGAAATTTCTGCCCTTGGTGAGGAAGCCATCATCCCTAAGGCAGATATAAACACTTTTAGTTTTTTTACGGTTCAGGATATTCATACAGAACAGATGACATATCAACTAGGACTTAGAGTTGAACAACAGTGGATTAACCCAGAAAGACTATCTGAAGTTTCTCATACACCTGTGAGTGTTTCAGCCTCTGCACTGTGGAGCGTGACCAATGAGGACTCTATTAAACTGACCTTTTCTAGGTCAGAACGGGCACCTGATATCCAAGAATTATTTACCAATGGCGCTCATTTAGCCACCAGCAGTTATGCCATAGGAAGCAGTAACCTAACCGTTGAAACTTCTTATAATATAGAACTTGGTTTTCACTTTGACCATGATTTATTTCAGGCAAACTTCAATATCTACCAAAACTGGGTACAAGATTATATTAGTCAAATTAATAACGGCCAGTTCTTTAATACGCTCTCCGAAACCTTTGTAAACAATTGCATAAATAATTGTTTGCCGGTTTTTAATACCCAGCAGCAAGGTGCTGAGTTTCAGGGTTTTGAAGCTCAAATGACCATCCCTCTTTTAACGACAGATTACGGACACTTAGACAGTGAATTTTTTGCTGATTATGTCAGAGGCCAATTTAGCAATGGTGACGATATTCCACGTATGCCTCCTATGAAGTATGGCCTACAATTAAGTTGGGAAAATACTGCCTGGTCCAGCCAATTACGTATGACACATGCAGAAAAACAGCAAAACCCAGGCTTAAATGAGACGGAAACCGATGGTTATTGGTTGTTAGATCTATCAACTCATTATCGACTGCAAGTTTCTGAGCAGGCTGACATGTTATTATTTGCAAAAGCCAATAATTTACTCGATCAAGATATTCGACATTCTGTCTCTTTTCTTCGCACTAGCGCACCAGAAGCTGGCAGAGGTGTTGAAATGGGTGTTAGGATTGAATTTTAGTGACAGACAAAATATAGGATGTGCTGAGGAACGAAGCGCATCAATAGCCGTCGATGCGCCTCCTACGTCGGTACATCTTATAAAGTTAAAACCTTCGCCTTTCAGGCGAACAGATTTATCTCAAATATTACAATATTGTTTATACTTCGCGCGGTCACGGATGCGGAATTTATAAGCTGCTGATTTTTGTCGATAGCAAGGCGTTGAAACAGGCGCATAGCAAGCTACGTAACTGTTTCAGCAACGCAGCTATTGGCAAAAACTCAGCGGTTAGAAAACCGCAGTCGTGACCGCGCGAAGTATAGTCCCTGTTTTTTACTTTGTTATCAGGTTTTTATTTATAATGGTTTTAAAAACATAGTAAGGAACGTGCATGCATATTCCTAAGCTCTTTCCCTAAATACTCAAACTATATGTAACAAATTATTAATGATGAATATGGATATAAAAAATAAAATAACTGAAACCATGTTGGATGAAAATTTACCGCAACTTTGTATTGATGTTTTTTTATCTCAATATAATAAAATGATAGCGGGTGAGGAGAGTGTGATTCGGGAAGATCAAGTTAAGCCCGTTTTTGAAGTGGTTGATCTTGAATCTTTACCAGATCACAGTGCCGAAGGTGAGGCTGTATTAAATCAGGCTGTTATGCTTAAATTGAATGGAGGACTTGGTACGGGGATGGGGTTAGAAAAAGCCAAGTCATTACTTAAAGCAAAAGATGGACTGAGTTTTTTAGAGATTATTGTTAAACAGGTTCTATCTCAGCGGAAGAGTTTTAAGAGTGATCTACCTTTAGTGTTTATGAATTCGTTTAGTACTGAGGCCGATACACAGACTGTGTTAGATAAATTTCCAGAGCTTTTGCAAGGGCAGAAGGGTATTCCTTTTACCTTTGTTCAAAATAAAGTGCCTAAAATATTGATTGATAATAAGCAACCTGCTCAATGGCCTAATGACCCCTCTAAAACGTGGTGTCCACCTGGACATGGTGATATTTATACGGTATTACAAACATCAGGTGTGCTGGATCAGTTGTTAGAGCAAGGTATAAAGTATGCATTTATATCAAATTCAGATAATTTAGGGGCAAATTTAAACTTATCAGTGCTAGGTTATTTTGCTGAACAAGAGGCTTCTTTTATGATGGAAGTCGCTGATAGAACAGCTGCTGATAGAAAAGGAGGGCATTTAGCTGAGTCGGTTGAGGGGGGCTTATTATTACGCGAGTCAGCTCAATGTCATGAGGATGATATTGAAAGTTTTCAAGATATTACTCAATATAAATACTTTAATACTAATAATTTGTGGATTCGCCTTGATCGATTAAAAGATCTTTTGGATAAAAAAAATGGGATTGTTGATTTACCTTTGATACAAAATAAAAAAACAATAGACCCTCGTGATGCTTCAAGCCCACGCGTTATCCAAATGGAAACGGCAATGGGCTCGGCTATTGCTAGTTTTAAAGACTCTATTGCTATCCGTATTCCCAAAGCACGTTTTATACCGATTAAAACGACCAATGAATTGTTAGGGCTTTGGTCTAATGCATTTATTTTGGATGATGAAAGTTTGGTAACAATTAACCCTAGTCGAAAAGTTGGCTATATTGTGGTCAATTTAGAGAGTAAATACTATAAAAATATAGATGACTTGGAAGCCCGTTTTCCTGAGGGAGTACCTGATTTACTGGAGTGTGAAAAATTAACGATTACAGGTGATGTTATCTTTGGTAAAAATGTAAAATTGATCGGGAATGTTGTTATCAATAATGATACGGGTAAACAGCTTACCATTGATAGTAACAGTGTTTTACAAGGTTAGGGAGAGGGAAAAGCTGGCACTAAAACCAGCAAGGTGGGTTATTTTTTGCTAGTTGCCTTAGGAACGTGCATGAAATAACTTCCCCGGTTTCTAACTTGTCTTTTTGCTCCAGATGGAATGATCTCATTCCACTTGAAACAAAAACCCTACGTTATAATTTCGGGAAGTTATTCCATACACGTTCCTTAGCTGAATAGTTACTGCATAATACTGTTTAGTGAGTTGAAGAGCCTTGTAACCTTTTAACCCAAGGTTTTGGCGCTAAAGGGTCTACATCAAAGGCTAAAGCTTCCGGCTTATGTAATAGCCCCGATTCACCAGATGCATTTGGGTTTAATTGCCTTTTCTCTATAAAGTCAACGAGTCTTCTTGTGTTGTAAATAACTAAAACACGGTTTCCAAAACGGCTGTTATAAACTTGATAAGCAACATTGTTTTCTGAAAAGTCAGGGTTTCTATCAATTAATAAATCAATATCTGTTTTTGTGCTTGATGCTAGTTTCCTTAAAACCGAGTAATCATGGTTTTGTATTAGCTTAGTTAAATGCTCTGCTAATGTACTTGATAGTTGATGTTGATGTAGTTTTTGAATGTCAAACTCAGTAAATTGAAAGCTTTCAGCGACTAAATAATGACGATCCTTCTCTCCATCATTAGCAAATAAAGAGATTTTTTCTAAATTTTGGTCTTCAACGGCTGCAAGAAACTCTTGGGGGGCTCTAATATGTTTATCAACTGTCACAACCCAAGGCAAGGCACGGCCGGTTTGTTCGAAACGAGCTTTTACACTACAAATAACGGCTGAACGGAGCAACTCATCTTCACGACCTTCTGGTTTAACGATAAAAGCATCCACAGCGGTAATTTGTGTTTGAAACCCTGATGCTTTAAATTGCGCAACAATACGAGAATAGCGAGGAGAGTAGGGGATTGAAGTGCCATCATATAATATATTGATGCGTTCTTTCTTTGCATGGTCTGCGACCATGTGACGCAAACGGTTAGCAAACGGCTCCACATATACATAGTCATCACTATGATGGTTAGCCGCTGTCAATACCGTGTATAAATCACTTATTTTTCTGAATTCATCTAAAGAAGCAATAACAAAATTATCACCACAACAAGCCTCGGCAATTTCTTCAACTGCTGTTTTACCGGCACCGGCACCGCCCATGCTCATAAATAATTGTGGGTGTGTGGCTGTTTTCTTGCCTTCAAAAATTGATGATAAGGCATCATCAAGTTTTTTGCTGATTTTACTCAACCGGTTATAAGCAATTTCAACGGATCTAATTAAACGATCATCACCTTTAGCGGCATTTAGAAGTTTGGTTTTTAATTCTATATTGTTGGCGAGTTCAAAAATAGCGTATTTATCATCACTTTCACATTGTTTGATCAGTTCTAACAACTCAGTATGGCTGGGTGAGCGCAAACTGGTAAGCATATTGATATCCAAACAAAATAAGGGGGGAGTTTCATCAGGGCTAATGCTGATTCCATCAATATCTGTTTTTTCGGCAACTCTTAAAGCTTGTGTTCCTGGTAGGTAGCCAATAATATGTTCAGAAGCTTTAACTGGGTTATCAGCAAATTGTTTACCTACTTCAAAAATTTTATCTTTGATCGTATCAAGAGGAACTATGCCTCCATTAACTAAAACTAGGCATACAACACCTTGTTCAGTGGTATGAGAAAGAAAAGGTACGCCCGAGATAAAGATTTTATTTTCTGGCCAAACCCCATAATCATTGGCTTTATTTTGCAGGCTATTGCAACGAGTAGGGTCTAATGCATGTTCAAAAGCAGTGGTGATTGATTTGAAATCACTATCTAAATCATGTAGAGCTAAGGTATCCGAGGCTTCTAGTCGTCTAAAATCTATGCCTTGTTCATATACACTTTTAAAGGCCGGTAATTTTCCTAAGGCCGTTAGAAAAAAATCTAAGGTAATTCTATTTCCGTATGAATAGGGGCGAATTTGACGCATTTCCAGGTAAAATTTTGCTAACCTTTCTGCAATATTGCCGGTGTTAATAATGAAGCCATTATTATCAAAAATAGCGGTATCACTATTTTCATCAGTATCAAGAACGAGTTGTTCAATAGTGAGTCGAAATCGAATGCGTTTTTTATTCTCTATCATGACTCCAGGGCGATGATTAGCCGTGGCTTGTTTTTTCCAGTCATGAAAAATTTCTCGATGAATACGGGTAAATAATTCAGTTAAATAGGTAACACGTTTTACTTGATCATGAGAAACAGTCGCTTCAGACTCTTTTCTTAGGGTGGAAAGTAATTTAATACCCTGAGAAATAGCGAGAGCCGTTCTTAGCTTAGTAAGTTGTTCAAAATCAGTGGTATGGGAAGGGATATTATTCATTAAATATTCATATTATAATCACTGTACCAGAATAATATTATAAGGAACGTGGATGAAACAACTTCCCGATTTCTAACTTGTCTTTTTGCTCCAGATGAAATGGTCTCATTCGTTGCGTAGCTTGCTATGCGCCTCATGAGATCATTCCATCTGAAACAAAAATCCTACGTTATAATTTCGGGAAGTTATTCCATACACGCCCCTAAGTTTTACAATTCTGGGGGTAGAGCAGTGATTATACATGAGTTGTGAGTGAGAATGCAGGCTCCTAATTACCCTTTAACATATGTATTTCATTAATCTGGTCTGATTCACTTATTTCAGTACCGAGAGCTTTTAAAAGACCATCTTCAATTGAATAAATCCAGCCATGTACGGTCAGGTCTTTATTTTTTTTCCAGGCTCTTTGTACAATGGAAGTGTGACAGACATTAGCGACTTGCTCAATAACGTTTTTTTCACAGAGTAAGTTGATTCTTTTTTGCTCTGTAGCTTCTGCATCAATTTCATTCTTATGCAAACGATAAACATCTTTGATATGTCGTAACCAATTATCAATAAGGCCATGTTCATGGCCTTCAAATGCAGCTTTAACGCCGCCACAGCCATAGTGACCACAAACAATAATATGTTGAACTTCAAGAACATTAACTGCATATTGAATGACAGATAAACAATTCAAGTCAGTATGAACAACAACATTGGCTATATTTCGATGAACAAAAACTTCCCCTGGCTTTAAATCAATCACTTGATTGGCTGGAACTCGACTATCAGAGCAGCCAATCCATAAATAATCAGGGTGTTGTTGTTTTGAAAGGTGAGAGAAAAAATTAGGGTCTTCTTGGGTCATCTTTTCAGCCCAAGCTTTATTGTTTTTAAACAGTGAATTTAATTTTCGGCGTTGAAATTTATTCATAACTTATTCCTTTTAAATACCCATTTTAAAAACTGTTTTCAAGTACTATTTGATCCAATGGTAATTGACCCGCTCGTGGTGAAGCATCGGCTAGTTTTTTTCCAATCACTATAAACATTGAAATAATATGGTCACCGGGTAGTTTAATAAGTTTAGCCACTGCAGAAAAATCAAAACCATTCATAGGGCAGGAGTCATAACCCATTGATTTAGCCGTTAACATAATCGTTTGAGCGGCAATTCCACATGAACGCATGGCCTCATCTCTTTGGATGCTATCTTTATCACGATAATAATCATCAATGGCGGGCAATATAAACTCTTGTACGGCTTTAGGGGCATTTTGCCAGTACCGAATAGGTTGTTTTTCCCATGCTTTTAAATCAGCACATAGAACAATTAAAGCAGAACTCTCTGTGACTTGAGCTTGGTCCCAGGCTACTTGGCGAATAGCCTTTCTTAGCTCTGGATTTTTTACCAATACAAAGCGCCAATTCTGGATGTTAAAAGCGGTAGGGGACAAAGCGGCAAGTGAAAGTATTTGGTTTAATTCTTTATCAGTTATTTTATGATCGGGGTCAAAAGACTTAACTGAACGGCGTGATGTTATAGCGTCTTTAGTTTCCATTATTTTTATTAACAACTGGATAGATTTAAGAAATTTCTTGTAATTTTTTTTTGATATTTTCAGTTATAAATTTAGAAAATTCATCAATATTTTCATACCCTTGCTTTTGAACAAAGCCAACGATATTTTTGACTAACTGCTTAGTTTCTGCAATTTCTTGATGAGATCTTCCACAGCCCAGACAGTGAGAGCCATCTTCTGTACACTCACCTGGTACGCAAGGGTTAAATTTCATAATATTCTCCTTATTTGGCTATAAAAGGCTTATATTAAGCTTATTTTAATTAGTTTCATAGTGTATTGTTGCTGGAACATTGAATTGAGATGATGTTTTTTATATGACCAGGTATCACGAGGTAATACGCTTTGTACCTAGTATTAAGTATTGGGTAATAAAACACCCAAAGTATATCTGTTATGATTCAACTTGTACGTTAGATATCGGGAAGTTATTCCATACACGTTCCTTAGTTAATATACGCCTGTAGCGGCGTAAACTCATTTTAGTACTGATTGGTGAAAGAATGAAATACATTGTAAAAAGATTATCTGATGATTTTATTTTTGAAGAAATAGAACGTGTCAGAATGCAGTTTGTTGATGGCCTGGCATATACACTGGAGAGTGCCAATGTTTTATTTGATAACAAGGCGCAAGATCCGTTAGATATTTATATCGAATATGACTTTCAACAAAAGGAAGGGGAAAATGTTATTTATGGTTTCAATTTAGGCGAGGAAATTGCCAAAAGTTTTGGACTCAATGAACAAAAACACCATTCCTCAGAACAGCTTTTAATGATTGCTAAAAGCCTTAGAGAATTAGCCGACGAAATTGAAAAACGATATGATTCTGAACCCATTAAAACACTAGCTGATATTGAAGAAAAGATAGATAAGAAAAATACTGAGTATGCTGAAAAAGTTAACCGTTCATACCGAGAAGTATTAAGAGATGCACAATCTGAAGATGCGGCCTTACAGAAAAAACGATCAATAGTAGGTGTTAGCAGTTCATTAATATAGAATACGATAAAAGGCGTATTCAAGAACCTTTAACTTTATTTAATGCTAGTGCATAAATATGACTGATTATTTTGACTTCTGGACACTGTTAGCAGGGCTGGGCATATTTCTGTTTGGCATGAGACAGCTTGAATTTAGTCTTAAGCACTTAGCTGGAAAAAATTTCAAACTTTTTTTACGTCGCACGACACATAATCCAATACTGTCAGTTTTTAGCGGTATTATTGCTACAGTCATCGTCCAAAGTAGTTCTTTGGTAAGCCTTATTATTCTGGCTTTAGTGGGTACTAACCTTATCCCTTTGATGAGTGCAATTGGTGTGGTTTTAGGGGCTAACTTAGGTACAACATTGACTGGCTGGATTGTTGCTACTATAGGTTTTAAGCTTAACTTGGCAGTTGTAACTATGCCTATACTTGCCGTGGGTAGTATAGGATTAGCTGTTTTTAAAGGCCGACTACAACTGTTCTCTCAGTTATTATTTAGCTTGTCAATGCTGCTTATGGGTCTGAGCTTTATGAAAGATAGCGTAGCTCTGCTTTCAAATTATGCTGATATGAAACTACTCAGTGATTATCCCCTTTTTATCTTTTTAGTGGTTGGTGTGATTTTAACCATTATCATCCAATCAAGTTCCGCAGCCATGATGATCACATTGAGTGCGCTGAATGCTGAGATTATAACTCTGCCTATGTCAGTAGCATTAATTATAGGTGCAGACCTAGGGACTACCAGCACTGTTTTTATTGGTAGTCTACAGGGTGCAGTTGCAAAACGCCGAGTTGCTATGGCTCATATTTTATTTAACTTTACCATCGGTACTATAGCATTTATATTTTTGTATCAATTACTGGAATTTATTAAATGGTTAACAATCACTGACCCTCTTTTTTCTTTAGTTGCTTTTCACAGTTTATTTAATCTGGCGGGTATTATTCTGTTCCTTCCCTTTATATCGCAATTTACAAAATTTCTGGAATCTTTGATAAATGATGAACAAAAAAGTATTTGCCATTATATTTCAAATGTACCCAGTAATATTACTGATGTAGCGATAGAAGCACTAGCTAAAGAGTGCTTGCATTTAATTCATCTTGTTGCCTACTTAAATTTTCGTTACCTTTCTATTGATTCGTCTTTTAATAAATTAAAATTTTCACATCCTCAATCTTTTCCTAAAATAATGAGAATGAGTAAGTTAGAACATTATGAATCTATAAAAGTTTTAGAAGGGAAAATATTTAAATACAGTCTGGAAATTCAAACGCAACGTATAGATAATGCAGCTGCAGGAGATATTGATTTACTGATTAATTCTGCAAGGCACGCAGTCTTTTCCGCAAAATGTCTAAAGGATATTAATGATGACCTAGTTAACTTTATTGGTCACGATAATGCGCTCATTAAACGCAGGTTTGATGAGCAGTTAAAGCTAGTTAATAAATTTTACCAGAAAATATTTTCATTATTTGACCATAGACACGAAATCGAATTTTTTAAAGAAGAAATGGATGATTTACACCATTCTATCGATAACTTCTATAAATCATACAATAGTGGCTTATACACAGATGCTTCCCATACAAAATTTAATAGCCTGGATTTATCGACCCTATTAAACGCCAATAAAGAAATTCATACTTCCTGCAAAGCTTTTTATAAAGCCGTTAATCAATTTTGGACAAGGCAAGCCATGGATTAAGGAGTAAGGTTTTTTTAATTCTCGCTCATAAAGCCATACAGCTGTTTTAAAAATCAGCCTCAATTTGATAGTGCATTAGTTGTTTGGAGATAGGGTGGCTAAATTCAATATACTCAGCATGTAGATGTAAGCGGTTAGCTTTATTGCCATATAAATCATCACCGATAATTGGGGTGTTTAAGCCCTTTAAGTGTGCTGAATGTACTCGTAACTGATGTGTTCGCCCGGTTAATGGATAGAAAAAAACTTTAGTTTGGTTGTGTTTTCGGTTGATGACCTCCCACTGCGTGGTAGCCACTTTACCGTGCTGATAGCAAACTAATTGCCGAGGCCTATCATCTAAGTCAACCCTAAGAGGTAGCTCTATCGTACCTTTATCATGCGGTAGCAATCCATCTAATAGCGCTACATAGCGCTTTTTTATCGTGCGATTAATAAATTGTTTTTGTAAGTTTTTATGAGCTTGTTTATTTAAAGCAATAAGTATAATTCCCGAAGTAGACATATCTAATCTATGAACAATAATAGGGCCTGTTGCTTTAGGGTAAAGTTTTTTGATACGTGAATAGACAGAGTCTTGAATATTTGTTCCAGGGACAGATAAAAGCCCTGAAGGTTTGTTAATAACCAGTATATCTTTATCTTCATAAACAATATCAATAGACATCTTTTCAGCTGGATTATTTAATAATGGGTTTTTATCCATTTCAATCCCATCAAGCATATGCTTTAAAATAGGTTGGCATTTTCCATGACATGCATTATAGAAATTTAGATGCTTTTTCATTTCTGATTTTGGTGATGCTCCCCACCAAAATTCAGCCATTGCCAAAGGTTTTAAGCCTTGTTTAAACGCGTATTGTAATAGCTTTGGCGCAGCACATTCCCCAGACCCCGCAGGAGGAATAAGCTGTGAAGTGTGCTTAAAAATATCAGTTAAATTTTTTGATGCCCCTTTGATATTTAAAAACTGATAATGAGCAAAGAGTTTTTGTTGTAAAACTGATGATAATGCTTTACGTTGCATTTTTAATGCAATAAGGGGAGATACTAATTGGTTAAGGTTTTG
>Ga0256840_1001081_pt1 | contig 26404 bp, 30 predicted proteins | sample 355202metaG_FD_185969 | JGI IMG/M metagenome (GOLD analysis project Ga0256840, IMG submission 185969) | Hydrothermal vent microbial communities from Mid Atlantic Ridge, Atlantic Ocean - 355-202 | ecosystem: Environmental > Aquatic > Marine > Hydrothermal vents | place: Atlantic Ocean: Mid... | reverse complement strand
TCTCAAACATCTTTTTCAACCTCTTATCAGAAGTCTCTGTGAAGCCTAAACATTAGGTCTCTGTGTTTGTGGATGGGAATTATAGAGAAGTTATGCTTTGAAGTTTCTTAATGTTTGAGGGAAGTTTGAAAGTTACTTTGATGCTTCAGCAATCCAACCACCACCTATAAGCTTATTAGCATCATAAAACACTGCCGCCTGGCCTGCAGCAACACCAAAAACATCTTCTTTTAATGTTACATAGGCCATATTATTTTTTATTATTACGTGACAAGGTACTGCATGTGTCCGGTATCTTAATTTTACGCTTGTATCAAATTCAGATTCTGAATTAAACATATTTAAATTTTCTAAGACTACACTAGTACAAGAGAGTTCTTCTTTTTTGCCTACGGTGATTGTATTATTTTTTGCATCAATACTCATTACATAATGTGGGTCATGTGCACCTCTAACCGTAAAGCCTTTTCTCTTACCTATTGTATAATGCATATACCCCTTATGCTCACCTACTACATTATCCTCTATATCTAAAACTTCACCGGTATTATCTACTGCTACATAATCTTTTAGTAGGTCTGTATATGTTGTTTCAACAAAACATATTTCACTAGATTCACTTTGTGATGCAAAAGATTCTAGTTCTTTTACTGAAGCAGCAAATTCTTTTATATCACTTTTTTTTCGCTGTCCCAAGGGAAATATTAATCTTGGCAATACCTTTTTATCTACATAAAAAAGAAAATAACTTTGATCTTTTGTATCATCTAAGGCTTCATAAAAATATTTACCATCTGTATCTATATAGTGTCCAGTTGCTAAATAATCTGCACCTATTTTATCTGCAAATTTAATCATCTCCCCAAATTTAAGACTTTTGTTACATAAGGCACAAGGATTTGGGGTTTTTCCCTTTTCGTAGGTATCGATAAAGGGTTGAAATACTTTTTCGTTAAATATCTTTTGTAAATCTAAGACATGAAGTTTCATACCAACAAAATCTGCTGCTTTTTGAGCACGTGCTAAATGTACTTCATGATAACCTGGTTTTGTATGAAGTTTCATATATAAACCTTCAACTTCATAACCATCTTGCTTTAAGAGCAAGGCGCTAACAGTCGAGTCCACCCCTCCACTCATGCCTACTAGTACTTTTTTATTCATCATTACCACTAAAAAACTTTTGAAGAGATTTAAAGTACTTAGTATCACTCAAACCAATGTCATTTAATATATCAATTTGCTTAGTTAATGATTCTTCTATTTCTGTAGCTATTAACTCTAAATCATCTGTTAGTTTGATTATCTCTATATCATCGTTATCAATCATGCCATCACGGAGCATTGATGATTTTAAAAAGTCTATCAAAGGCTGATAAAATTCAATTCCAACTACAAATATTTTAACTCCAGTAACTTTTCTTGTTTGAATAAGGGTCAAAGCTTCAAACAGTTCATCTAAGGTTCCAAAGCCACCAGGAAAAATAACATATGCCATAGAATACTTCACTAACATAACTTTTCTAGAGAAAAAATAATCAAAATTCAAATCAATAGTTGTATAAGGGTTGGCTATTTGTTCAAATGGTAAATCAATATTTAGACCTATAGACTCTACATTGTTTTTACAGTTATGAGCACCACGGTTTGCAGCCTCCATAATGCCTGGACCACCACCTGTCATAATGTTAAAGCCACGTTCAGCCAACATATGAGCTAATTTTGTAGCTTCTTTATAATACTTATCATTTTCATCTGTTCTAGCACTACCAAAAATTGTAACAGAGGGGCCTAAATCACCTAACTCATCAAAACCTTTTACAAAATCAGCAAGTATTTTAAAAACACTCCATACATCTGCCGACTTTATATCTTTTATATACTTTTTACTTAAATCTTCTTTTTTCATAGTTTAACTTTTTAGCTGTGCTAATCTTTCTCTTTTTGTTCCAATAGAGGTAACTTGGATACCAAAGTTACCATCTACGATTACAACTTCTCCTTGAGCTATCACATGATTATCTACAAGGATTTCAAGTGGATCATTTGCTAGTTGGTTGAGTTCTATAACTGAACCAATATCCATATTAAGAACATCTTTTAAAAGCATTTTTTTCTTACCAATTCGAACACGAACCGGAAGCTTAACATCCATTATCAGATTAATATTATTCATCTCTGTAGCACTTAAGTTAGCACCAGTCAATGAATCACTAGGAGTAGAAGCATTATCTATAACATCATCTGTGACTGTAATCTTTCCCGCTAATAAGTTCTCAAGTTTTTCATCTACTATAAACATAAATAAAGAGTTTAAAGAATCTATCACAAAATCATACTTATACATTAATGAATACTTATCTAAGCTTACCTCAGAATCATCATTTACAAACTCTATACTTTCAAACTTAAAAGAGATAACTGGCATCTCTTTTTGTGAGGACAACACTGTATTAATAGTTCCAAAAATCGTGTTAAACGCTTCTTTGGCTCCATCTACATCATCATCATTTATATCTTCACGATTAGCTAATTCTTCACCCATCATCAAGTCAGAGAGTGCTGCTGCTAAATTAGGAGGCACTGCAACCATAGCAGTTGCATCAACATCTCCAGACACGCTCATTTTCATAAGTACTATAGGGGGAATGATACTAGCCATCATATTAAGTTCTTGCTCATCTTTTAGTGTGAGTTTAGGAGCTACACCAACCATAGTTTCTATGTTTGTTACTACCTCATCTTCGAGAAGTTTTATAAAGCTATTCATTCTTTATCCTTCGGCTTAATATCATCTATTACTTTATCATTAATTATATCATTTACACCTGATATTTTTTCATGTCGTTTATATTCAAAGTTTTCTAATGCACGCTTCACTGCATCTTTTTCAGTATCTATTATCTCAGTAATTTGAATAGACTTTCGAAACCTTCGTAAGCCTATCTCACCACGGAATCTTTCTTTACCATCGACACTCACGGTAACAATATCATCTGCAGCAGAAGAAAGTCTAATAGCATCACCCACTTGTAAATCCAAAATATCTCGCATAGTCAATTCTACACCGCCTAGATTTGCCTCTAAATTAACTTTAGCACCCCCTAGGAGTACTTGAAGCTCTGTATTTCTACTTTTTTTAGAACTTGTTTCATTGAGCATCAAATCTCGTGATGCTAATTTTGGAAGGATTGGCTCAAGTGCGATAACAGGATAGCATATATTCATCATACCAGAAGAATGACCAATGATTATCTCCATAACTACCATGACGACAATCTCATTTTGTGCAACAATTTGCACAACATTTGGACTTGATTCTTTTGACTCAATATTTGGGTAGACTTCCATAACAGGACCCCAAGCCTCTTTTAAAGTACTCATCATAACTCTTAAAATTGTCTCAAAAAGTGAAAGTTCTATATCTGAAAATTCACGAGAAGCATCAAAGGGCTCACCTTTCCCGCCCAAAAGCCTATCTAACATCGGAAAAGCAATAGTAGGATTTATCTCGATTACCCCACTACCCTCCAATGGTTTTATTGAAAACACATTAAAACTTGTTGGGTTAGGAAGTGACATTAAGAACTCACCATAAGTCATCTGATCAACTGAATGTAATTGTATCTCAACGATAGAACGCATAATTGAAGATATTTGAGATGCTAATGAACGTGCCATCTTATCATGAACTCCACGAAAAGCACGAAGTTGTTCTTTTGAAACCCTATTTGGTCTTTTAAAATCATAGAGAGTAGCCTGCTTTTGAGGCTGGGAAAAGTCATCAGAAGAATCAGCTAACTCTCCACCCTCATCTTCAAGGACATCTAAAAGGGAATCAATCTCTTCTTGGGATAATATATCAGCCATTATTCACCCCTATGCTTTGTTTTATTTTTTGTAGTACAGATTTATGTATTTGAGATATTCTAGACTCTGTGATGTTAAGAACCTCACTAATCTCTTTGAGAGTTAACTCTTCAAAATAATATAATTGTATAATCATCTGTTCACGCTCAGTATAACTTCCTAAAACCTTTTTAATAACATCTACAAGCTCTTCTTTTTCTACCCGAGCTAAAGCAGCACCTTCATCCCCGACATGAAGTTGATCATGCAGAGGCATAACTGTATAAATCGTTGACGCCACCCTAGCATCATGCACTTTTTGTATATTTTCATCTAAAAGATCTGCTAGTTGTGCATCTGTTGGTTCTTCATCATGAACTACTCTATATTCTTCTATTGCGTAGTCAATAGCCTTAACAAGCTTTCTACTCGCACGAGACAAGATATCAAGAGAACGTAAATAATCAAGCATTGCACCATATACACGTTTTTTAGCATATCCCCAAAATGAATCATTTAACTTCTCATCATATCTTCTTGCTAGTTTAATTAACTCCTCAGTACCTATAGCTGACAAATCCATATAATCTATAGAACTTGGCAAGCGCTCTTTTAACCTAAATGACATAGCTTTTACCGCTGGCAAATACTGAATTGCCAGTTCATCTTCTTTGTGCTTTATATCTTGAGTATAGCCATCAAGCACTCTTCGCTCCTAGGTCATGTCGAGAGTTAACTTTTATCGCCTCATCTGTAATCTTTGCTGCTGCATCAATAAGTTTTTCTCTTCTGTTAATCTCTTTCACTATTATATCCAAATGTTTTTCATGAAGTTCTTTCGGAAATCCATATGCCTTCATCGCAATAGTTTTAAAATAAAATGCGATAATAACATGGGAAAAAAGATAAAAGAATGTTGTTATAAAAAATGTATAAAGAAGTAAACCCTCAGCATCAAAAGATTTCAGTATTCCAAACACTATGCCAACAAAAAAACCTTGAACTGTAAAAAAATAAACAAAATTCTCACCTAACATATCTTCCCCAATTTAGCAACATTTAAAAATGATGAATCAAACGTTTAAATAGTCCACTCAAGCCACTTTCACTTGAAGAAACTAGCATATTACGTTCCAATTTAACTATAATCTTGTTTGCTATAGCGACTATATCTAAGTATGGTGCTGAGTTTGGATATGTTGCACAAAAAAGTTCTCGTTTTTTAATGGAACTAGATACTTTTACATCAGAATCAACCTTACCATAAAAAGACAAGTTTAATTTATTTCCTATGTTTGCAAGGGCTACTTGTTTAATTTTTTCATAAATAGCTATACCCTCTTTTTCATTTTTTACTTGATTGAGGATCATTCCAATATCATCTCTAAAATTTGAGATTGTTTTTACTGTCGCATATGCATCTGTAATGGCAGCTGGATCGGGAACAGTCACTACAATAACATCATCAGCAGCATTTAAAAACATTTGAATATGTTCCCCTATTCCTGCTCCTGTATCTATAATCATCACATCTAATTTATCTAATATTTCAGCTTCTTGCATAAAACGTTCAAACAAAGCTTTATCAGCATATTTGAGTATCTCATCACCACTCTCTCCAGGAATAAGAATAAGGTTTCTAGTAACGGGAATTAAAATATCAGATACAGTAGCCTCCCCTTTTAAAACATGAAGAATATTTTTTTTAATTTTTACATTAAAAATGACATCCAAATTGGCAAGCCCTATGTCTGCATCAAAGATACCGACATTCAGTCCATTTTGAGATAAAACATAAGCAAGGTTAGAACTAATAGTACTTTTACCGACCCCACCTTTACCACTTGTTATAGCAATAAATCTAGTTTTTTTTGACTTTTGCTTAGTTTTTGCAGCAACTAATTTTTCAAGTTTTTCAGCCTGATTACCCATCATGCTTTACTCCTGTTAAATCCATGAAGTAAACACTCTATCAAAAAATCACTGGTAGCACAAACTAAGTCTTCTGGGACTTCTTGTCCTACTGAGAAGTAACTTATCGGTTTTTTCGTTTCATAAACAAGCGAAAAGATATTACCATGGCCTCTTGTTTCATCAAGTTTTGTAAACATCAAAGTATCAATACCTAAGTTTGAAAAATTTTCATAAGTCATAAGCATATCTTCATACTTAATAGAACTTGGCATAGTTAGTACTACATCTACATTGTACTCTGTATCATTTGCACTCAGACATTCATATATTTTTTCTATTTTTTGCTTATCGTATGGACTAGAACCCATAGTATCTATCAAAATATAATCACAGTACTTTAATGAATCTAAAGCTGTTGTAAATTCTGGTGGATCAACAACTGTTTCTATCCCTAACTTCATCATTCTTGCGTATTGCATTAACTGTTCAACTGCACCAATTCTATATGTATCCAGGACAACTAAACCTACCTTGTATTTTTTTTCCATAAGGTATGAGTAACGTGCTGCTAATTTTGCTATAGAAGTAGTCTTTCCAACTCCAGTAGGACCAACTAGCATGATAACTTTTTTTGCACCAATTCCGGGCATACTCTCTAATCGAATCGGTATCATTTTTCTTAGCAATGTTTGAAAAAACCTTTTGACTGTTGTAGAATTTTCTCTCATCTGAAGGGGCATATGTGTTAATGTCATCTTCATAATCTCATCTAAATGCTCTTTTTTCATACCACTTTGAGAAGAAAGTTTATAAATTTCTGCAAATTCTGGAGGTATCTGAGTCTCAATGTCTGGTGATTTTTCATCCCAAAACATATTTTGAATTAGGTTTACCTTGTCACCAAGTTTATTTATTTGAGATTTAATCTCTTTTAACTCTTTGGGCTGTACAACTGCTTGTACATTGTTAGATTTATTTTGTCCATATTCAAAGAGCGGGTTGGTGACATCCGCTATCTCAGATATCTGTGCAGCAGCATTGGAGATATTGTAAAGTACATCTTCACTCTCTTGCTTAATTGGTCTTTGCTGATGGAGAGGCTTTTGTTTTGAGTACATATTGGATGTTAACTTTATGGTTGCACTACTCTCTTTTTTGATATCTTCCTCTTCTAAACCTATAACTATCTCATATAAAGGTTCTTTCCCCAAGGCTTTTTTTTGGATTTCCCGAGTCTCTATAAGCATTCCTTCATCACCAACTTCTATCCGTGCTCGCTTCAATGCTTCTGATGGACTTTTCCCAGAAAATGTTAATATTTTCATTTTGTTTTTCATATTACTAAGTCCATAAGTGGTATAACGACACTCTTTCTATTGAACCAATCAACATGAGGAATCTGGAGTTTATCACTCTTTATCACTCTATTATCAAAAAATATAATATCCAAATCTAGGCTCCTTGGTGCATTAGGAAAACTTCTTTTACGTCCAAACTTTTTTTCAACCCGATGCAAATACCTAAGTAGTTTCAACGGTTGCATAGAAGTTTGTAAAACAATTAAACCGTTATAAAAATCATCTTGGTCTTTAAATCCAAAAGGTGGATTCTTTAAGAGTGATGATGTTTGTAATAGTTCAACTTGTGTCTCTTTTTTTAAAAAATGAAAGAGATGGTGAAATCTTCGCTTCACATCTCCAATATTTCCACCTACCCCTATAACTGTCCTATATCGAAAAGAACTTTTTTGGGTAGTTTTGTATGCAAAACATAAGCTTTTAAAAAGAGTTAACTCTTCACTGAGCTTATGTTGTAGTTGCATCTATTTTGCAGCTTGTGCAGCAGCTTGCGCTTCTTGGGCAGCTTTCACTTCACCCATTATTTGAAGCATACCTGTCATTGCTAGATGGTAGCCAAATGGACCAAAGCCTACGATAGATGATGTACATACTGGTGCTATCATATTTTCTTTTCTAAACTCTTCACGACGATGAATGTTAGAAATATGTACTTCGATAGTTGGAATAGCTACAGCTGCTATAGCATCACGAATAGCAATAGATGTGTGTGTATAAGCAGCAGCATTTAAAATGATACCATTTACCTCACCATAACACTCTTGTATTTTATCTACCAATTCACCCTCTAAATTACTTTGAAAAAATTCAATCTCCATACCATTTTGTCCAGCAAATTCTTTCATTTGGGCATGAATTTGTTCTAATTTCATTGGACCATAAACTTGTTGCTCACGAATTCCAAGCATATTTAGGTTTGGACCTTGAATAACTACTATTTTCATTTTTTACCTTTTTAAAATATTTAATGCTTATTTTAGCCAATAGTATATTAAATACTAATTATGTATAATTACATCCTATTTTAATATAAAAGAAAATCATGAAAATAATCTCTCCAAACTTTATACTAGTAAACGACCAAGTTCTTGTCAATCAAGCTATAGCATATGACAAAACAATACATAAAATATCAACACTTGAAGATTTAAAAACTAAATTTCCACATGCAGATGTAGAGGTACTACAAGAAAACTCACTCCTCATGCCTGGTCTCATCAATGCTCATGTGCACATAGAGTTTAGCGGAAATAAAACAAAATTAAGTTACGGTGATTTTATGAGTTGGCTTTATAGTGTCATTGAAAACAGGGAAGAACTTATGCAAGGGTGTGATGCTAAGTGTATGGATGATGCTATAGACTCAATGTTACACTCTGGAATCACAACTTTTGGAGCTATTAGCTCTCACGGAATGGATTTACAATCATGTAGTGATGCTAAACAAAATGTAGTATTTTTCAATGAGGTCATAGGCTCTCAAGCTACTATGGCTGATGCTCTTTACACAGACTTCCTATCAAGACTTGATGCTTCAAAAGCAGTAAAGAGAGAGGGATTTCATCCAGCTGTAGCCATTCACTCTCCCTATTCAGTCCATCCAATACTCATAAAAAAAGCACTTGAAATTGTTAAAAATGAAAACTTGAAGCTCACAGCACATTTTATGGAGAGTATAGCTGAAAGAGAGTGGCTTGATTCTAGTAAGGGTGATTTTCAAAAATTTTTTAAAGAGTTCTTAAAGCAAGACAATGCTATTTGTGATGCTCAGGAATTTTTGAGTTATTTTGATGATATACATACACTTTTTACACATGCAGTTCAAACGAGCGATGATGAGCTTAATGCTATCGCCAACAAAAAGCATACCATCATTCACTGTCCCATATCAAATAGACTTTTAGGCAATCAAACGCTAAATATAAAAGAGTTAAATGATAAAAGTATCCCTTGGATAGTGGCAACAGATGGGCTCAGTTCCAACTACAAACTCGACCTATTTGAAGAGATGAAACTCTCTTTATTTATGCATCCTAGTGCTCCACTCTTGCCATTTGCGAAGTCACTTATACATGGTGTCACAAAAGGTGCTGCTGAGGCATTAGGGCTCAATACAGGAGAGATTGTTGAGGGGAAGAATGCAGATTTTATTATTTTAGACTTAGATTCAAAACCAACTGATGAATTAGCTATTCATTTAATACTTCACCGCTATAATATCTCAAATGTTACTATTAATGGAAAAAAGGAACTCTAAATGCAATTTATAAAAAAACTACTTTCGCCAATAACAGCTATACTAGGCTTCATTCAAAATCATTTCAAAGCAATGATTTTTGTGCTTATACTTTTTTTACTTTTCTCCCCTAATGTAGAAGAGGATTACACTCCAAACAACCTTACTGAAATAAAACTCTTTGGCCCTATAATGGATGTAAGCGAAGTTTTACAACAGATAGAAGATGCTACAACTAATGAGCATATAAAAGGTGTACTTTTTAATGTGAGTTCAGGGGGAGGAGCAGTTTCACCTTCTATTGAGATTGCTTATGCTATCAAAAGACTAAAAGAGTTAAAACCAGTTGTCGTTTATGCAAGTGGTACTATTGCGAGCGGAAGCTACTATGCAAGTATCTGGGCAGATGAAATCATAGCAAATCCAGGAAGTATGGTTGGAAGTATCGGTGTCATAATGCAAGGTGCTGATGTAAGTGAACTTATGGATAAAATAGGAATTAAAACGCAGGGTGTACACGCTGGAAAATACAAGCAAATAGGAACTTCAAATAGACCTTGGAAAGCCTACGAAGTAAATGAACTCAACAAAGTTATTCAAGGTACTTATAATATGTTTACTAAAGATGTAGCAGATGCAAGAGGATTAGATATCAAAAAAAGAGACACCTTTGCAAACGCACATATATTTACAGCTTCACAAGCTAAAGAAGTTGGTTTAATAGATTCTATTGGTGTCATTTATGATGCTAAGCAAAGGGTTATTGAACTCTCAAAAGTTGAAAATCCAACATGGAATAAGGAAGATAAGTTTGATAAACTTATGAAAAAACTAACAGCTAGCAGTGCTATCGCACTTTATACATATTTTCCATCAATGGTACTGAAGTAGTACCATTATGCTTTGCAAGGGCATTATTTTACAGTTATAACCGTATCTGTATTTTCAAAAATTCTTTTGACTCTATCTTGCCATAATGCACCAAACTCTTTTATCTCTGAAGGTTCAGCTGTACCACCCATCATCTTTTGCATTAAAGGTTGCATCTCTGGACTTGGCATTATAGAATTAGGGTTATACACCACTTCTACACTTTTAGCTTGAGAAATACTAGTAAACTTTGCTGAAGAAGATATCGGTGCATTAAAATACATCAAAGAGTGACGAGCAAACTTTCCATTAAGTCCTTTAAAACCACTCTTATCTGTAGCGCCAGTAATTTGGGAAACTACATTACCTATAACTCCAGCTACACCCTCTTGCAAGTCTTCTTTAAATTCTACTTTTATATCTCCACGTACTGCCGGTTTATCACCATACAAAGCTTTTAAAGCTTCTTTAGTTATAAGATACGCTCCTGCTACAGTTGGACAAGAATGTCCAGCTGATTTGACAACATCGATATAGCTAAACTCATAGCCATCCATACCATATGCGCCTAATGCTGCTGACAACGGATCAACAACTTTTATACGCTCTACTTCATCAAAAAAACTTGGATAACTCATATATTTTCCTTTTCTAAGACTTTTGCTTTTATATTTACTTCATCGCTCATCACATTAAATTCATCATCAATATTTAATGAACTTATATCTATAACTTTAGCATTTTGTGAAACTTGGGCAAAACCTTTTATGATTCTATGTTTTGGATGGGATGATTCTAGCATTTTAGTAAGATTTAAAACTTGATTTTGCGCAGTTTTCAGTACATTCTCTACTGCATAAGTAAAATTTTCTTTTAAATGTTGAATTTCATCTAATTTCTGAGAGATTTTTCTATCTATTGAATATTGCGCATATAAATTTTGTAAATGTTGGATTTCTTGTTTTTTATTATGTATCTTCTGTGTAACAACTTGTGTAAGTTGTGTAGAGAGAGAGTCCATATATTGATACAGTTCATTTGTATCTGGTAATATCATCTCCATAGCAGCACTTGGAGTAGGCGCTCTTAAGTCTGCACAAAAATCACTTATCACATTATCTATCTCATGTCCAACAGCAGAAACTATGGGGGTACTAGCTTTAAAGATAGCATCAGCAACTATCTCTTCATTAAATGCCCATAAATCTTCTATGCTCCCACCACCACGACCTGTCACTATGATATCATAACCCCGAGTATCTACATATCCTATAGTATTAGAGATGCTTAAGGCTGCACTATCACCTTGCACTAAAACATCATATATATCTATCTCTATATTTTTATATCTATTTTGTGCAACACGTAACATATCTTGTAAGGCAGCACTTGTAGCAGATGTTATGAGCGCTATCTTTTGAGGAAATTTAGGAAGCTCTTTTTTAGACTCTAAAGCAAAATAGCCTTTATCCTGTAACTTTTGCTTAAGCTGCTCGAAGGCTAAAGCCAAGGCACCTTGTCCAGAAGGTTGTATATCAAAACAATTTATTTGATAGGAGCCTCGTGGTTTATACAAAGTAATAGCACCATCGAGAATAACTTTCATCCCCTCTTCTAGTTGAAATTTTAACTTTGAAGCATTCCCTCGAAACATCACAGCACTAAGAGTGGAGGAGCTATCTTTTAAAGTAAAGTAGATATGACCAGAGTTATGAAACGTAATACGTGAAAGTTCCCCTTCAACAAGTACGCGAGTAAAACTAGTTTCTAATAGGGTTTTAATTTGCTCGTTAAGTGATGAGACACTAAGCGTTTGCAAAATATATCTCTACTTTTTACGTGCAATCAGTAGAGTAGAGATATCCATAGAAAAACTTTTAGTATAAAGCATTTCAAATCCAGCAGACTCTAACTCATCTTGCATAGTTTGTACTGTTGCAAAGTCTTCTATAGAATTTGGTAAATATTCATAAGCCTCTAAATTTTTAGAGATAAATCCACCTACTTTTGGCAATATCTTATTTGTGTAAAAATTCATAATTTTTCCTAAAATAGATGGATTTTCATTTTTCATAAACTCTAGTATTACAACCAATCCACCCTTCTTAAGAACACGGTTAAACTCACCTAAGGCTTCTTCTCTCTCTACTACATTACGGATGCCGTAAGTGATACTAAGGATATCAGCGGACTCTGTTTCTAAAGGTATCTCCGTAGCCTTAGATATATGATAAGAAAAATTTGGGTATTTTTGGCGAGCGACATCAACCATACCAACTGATGGATCTACCCCAACTATATCACCTATAGCTATACCATTCACTTCCGCACGAGTCTTCCAAAATTCCATCATATCACCAGTACCACAAGCAACGTCTATGATTCTGTCAAGTGAATCTCCTCCATTAAACTCATAGGCTAAGTCACAAGCTTTACGTCTCCATGATTTATCTACACCCATACTCATCACACGATTTGCTGTGTCATATGTTGGCGCTATATCATCAAACATTGAAACTATTTTTTCTTGTTTTTGCATTCGTTAAACTTCCTCTTCTCTTTGCTTATTCTTCATCCACATAATTATATCTTGCGGTTCTTTTTTTGTGTTTAAAAGCTCATACTTATCGCTATAACTTAAATAACATAAATTAAAATCAACTATGTGCTTCGTAGCATTTTGCATATTTTGAGTACCCTCTATCATGATATTATTATACCTATGTACTTCATCAAAAGTATCACTTATAATTACTTTTCTATTTTCTACATTAAAAAGTGGTATAGTTGTATCAAAATCCTTTTGACGTGAATATATTAAAATATCTGGAGCACGTCCATTGACAAGTCTTGCATCAAGGGTTGGTCTATCTTCTCTCACCGTATTTCCACCTATTACAAGTAAGTCACATAAGTTTCTCATTGCATGAACATTTTTTCTTGACGCTGAGGAACTTACACTACTATCTGTGGAAGCATCTAATCTTTGTGCCCATTTAAAAAAAATAAATTTATCTTTTTGCCATAGATTAAATGGCTCAAGCAAATCCTTACATCTTTTTTCAAGAATTCCATACTCTGCATTTTTAAAACTACTTTGATAGTTATCTTTGGCACCAATGTATATATCTTTAATTTTAAGATTATCTATTAAGTTTGAACAAGCTGGTGTTTTTCCTTGAGAGGTACATGGTGCTAAAGTGGTATAAAGAGAACAGTATTTAAAAATATCATTATGATGCGCAATTAAATATGAGTGAATTTCACTAGAGAGTTCAAGAGAGAGTATATTGGCATCATCAGTTAACTTGAAGTATGCCACTTTTAAAGCTTGCACTTCAGCGTGTGGAAGTCCAGCTCGTTTATGTGCTTCAACAGCTAATATCTCTCCATGTTTACCAACTACTGTACAACCAACAGCAGGGTTTGGATATGTTAAGCCTTGATACAACCAAGCTTCATCAAGAGCCAATTGCATATAAAAACTAGAGTTGATTACCATTCAAAATAAGTTTTAGCTTTATTGATTTGGGAGTACTCTACTATAATCTCTTCGCCATCAACATCTAGAAAAATTTTAGAGTTTTCTACTTTAGTTAGAGTCCCTCTTAGTTTTGTTTTATCATTTAACAAAAGGGATACTTTTTCACCAAGAGATAATGTAAAATGCTTGAGTGTGTTTAGTTTTCTTTCGATGCCTGGACTACCCACTTCCATTCTGTAGTCACCTGAAACTGGTGGTGTCACATCCAATAGGGGAGATATCATACGAGAAAGTTCTGCACAATCATCAAGCCCAACTGGGGAGCGTTTTCCATCAACTATCTCTGTAGAGAGAACTGCTATGCGGTATATAGTTTCATCAAATTCACTTACAGTTGCAATGTCGTAAAGCTCCATATTCACTGATTTTACTAATGATTTTATATCAGATTCTAAACTCATATGGACCCCTTTTTTGCTATTTTTTTGAAAAGTTCTTCTAAATTTTGTGTGATTTTAAGTTGCTCATCAAACTCAAAAGCAAGTTTTGGACATTTGAACCAACCTTGGTCTTTCATACAGTAGTTTTCGACTATTGGTCTAGCTTTTCTGAGTTGTTTTAAAATAGTTCTTTTTTCTTCATCACTAAAGTAAGAAGGATCTACATATACCTTAGCATCACTACGACCTTTTGAACATTTCACTTCAACAATGTCTATTTCGTGTAAGCGGTTATCATTAAGCTGACTCAAACCCTCCGGAATCAACTCTTGAAGAACTGATTCGGTTCGTTTTACTTTTATCTCTGCTTCTGTATTCATATAAGTCTACTCAATACTAAAGAGAAATCTTTTGTTCAACTCTTTTGAATGTTTCGATAACATCACCAACAATAACATCTTCGTAACCTTTGATACTAACACCACATTCGTAACCATTACCAACCTCTTCAACATCATCTTTGAAACGTTTAAGAGAAGTAAGCTCACCCTCATGAATAACTACACCATCACGAATAACACGAACAAGACCACCGCGGATGAGTTTACCATCAACAACTGTACAACCAGCAACCATACCTTTTGGTATTTTGAAAGTATCTTTAACGTCAGCTTGACCTGTATTTTCTTCGTTGTATTTTGGAGCCATCATACCTGTAAGCATTCCAGTTACATCATCAAGAAGTTGATAAATAATAGAATAGTTTCTAATCTCTATACCACGTTGTTTTGCTAAAGCTTTGACTGAACCAGTTGGACGGATATTAAATCCTAGTAGTATACAGTTTTCACTTGCACTTGCTAGTTCAACATCATTTTCAGTAATTCCACCAACACCAGCAGAGATAACATTTACTTTAACTTCTTCATTTCTAAGTTCATTAAGTGATGTTCTAAGTGCTTCAAGAGTACCATGAACATCTGTTTTAAGAACAATTTTAAGTGATTTTAGCTTACCTTCTGCTATCATAGACGTCATATCTTCTAAAGTTGACTTAGTTGAGTGAGACAATTCTTTATGTCTGTCGTACTCATGACGTTTAACTGCGAATTCTTTTGCATCTTTTTCACTATCCATAACTTGCATAGTTTCACCAGCAGCAGGGACAGAATCTAGTCCAGCCACCTGTGCAGTATGTGATGGAAGCAAAGTCTTAACTCTTTGGTTATTTTCATCAGTCAAGGCTTTGATACGTCCATATGCTGAGCCACAAACCACATAGTCACCAACTTTAAGTGTACCATTTTGAACGATAACTGTTGCAACTGGTCCACGACCTTTTTCAAGAGATGCCTCAACTACTGATGCACGAGCTTGTGCATCAACATTTGCCTTTAGCTCAAGAACTTCCGCAGTTAAAAGAATATTTTCTAGTAAATCATTAAGTCCCATTCCACTTTTTGCAGATACTGGAATAAACTCTACTTCACCACCCCAATCAGCTGGATTCATATTTAATTCAGCCATTTGACCTTTTACATTGTCTGGTTGTGCTGTTTCTTTATCCATTTTATTCAGTGCAACTATAACAGGTTTGCCCGATTCTTGTGCTAACTTAACAACCTCTTTTGTTTGAGGTTTGACACCATCATCAGCCGCAACTACGATGATGATTATGTCTGTAATATCAGTACCACGCTGTCTCATATGTGAGAACGCTGCATGACCTGGAGTATCTATAAAAGTTATTGGCTTGCCATTTTGCTCGATTGTATATGCACCAATATGCTGAGTAATCCCACCAGATTCACCATCAGCAACCTTAGCATCACGAATAGCATCCAAAAGTGAAGTCTTACCATGATCAACGTGACCCATAATTGTTATCACAGGAGCTCTAGTCGTTGCATCAGGATCTGCTTCGACATCTTCTTCTTCATGAGTGAACTCATCTTTAGGGTCGATAATAGTCACTTCTACTTCAAACTCTTCTGATAAAATCTCTATCTCATCATTTCCTAAAAAGTCATTTTTAGTCATCATCATACCAAGGTCAAATAAAACTTTAATAATATCTGACATAGGACGTTTTAACTTTTCAGCAAATTCGTATACTCGAATATCTTCAGGAATCTCAACATGAGTTACAATTTCTTCTTCTTGAGTTACTTTTGCATACTTTTTACGCTTATCACGAGACACTTTTCTACCACGAGATGCCTGCTTTTTATTTGCATTTCTACCTGCTGGTCTTGGAGGACGAGGTTTTCTTGGCTCCTCTACCGGTAGCTTTGCACGCTCAGTTGAGTTAAGGTCAAGGAGAGTTACTTGGTCATCCATGTCCATAGATACATCACTCATAGAGCCACCAAAGATATCCATCCTTTGACCTTGCTCTTGTTTTTTAGAGTTTTCTTTTCTTTGTTTATTCTTTTTCTTAGTTGCTAATTCTTCTAAAGCTTCCGCAGACATTTTTCCATAAGAAGATACGCTTGCTTGCTTTTGAGGCATACTATAATTTTCTTCTACTTTTGGTTTGCGTTTTTTAACAATTTTTAAACCAGATTTTTTAATTTTTGGAACTGAAACCGTTTTTAAAAGAGAAGGTTTCTCTTTGGCTACTGGTTTTTCCTTTGCCTTAGCGTCTTCTTTAACATCAGTCTCAGTTTCCTCTTTGACTTCAGCCTGAGGTGCTTCTTTAGCCTTAGTTTTTGCTACCTCTGCTACAGGGGTATCCTTAACTTCATTAGCTTGGACTTCTTCAGTTTTTTCTTCTTTAGGAGTTTCTTTCACTTGAGCAGGTTTTGGTGTAGCCTTAGGTTCAGCAGCAACTGGAGCTTCACCATTCATAATATAGTTTGCAATTTGTTCAGCTTGTTCCATGCTTATTGTACTTTGAGCTGATTTTACTTCTATGCCCATCTCTGTTGCTTTATTTATAACTTCTTTTGAAGCAATACCCATTTCTGTTGCAACTTCGTGTACTCTAACTTTATCTATCATCAGTGATGATCTCCTTTAGTTTATTCATTAGTTTATCTTTATCGCCACTTTTACATTGGCGCATTAGTGCGCGTGATAATTTTTTCTCATCTTTTAGACAAGTATCGCACAAATAAAAAGTTCTACCATTTCCATCAAAAACTTCTAATGAGCTTTCGCTACATTTAATCCTTAACAGCTCATCTTGTGCACCTCTCTCTCTACATGAGATGCACATTCTAATGATACGATGAAATTTTTTTGCCATTATATCTAAAACTTACTTTTATTAATAGGCTAACGCTCTATTATTAGACCATTATTGTCAAAATTCAATGTTTTTACAATAAAATCTGGAAATTTCTGCTTTAATTTGTTTGAAATCATCGCAGCATCTTCATCATAAGCCATATTAAAAAAAGTAGAACCACTTCCCGAAAGCGTGCTCATCAATGCGCCACTTTCATAAGCCACCTTTTGTACCGAAAATAGTTCTGGTAGAGTTTTCATTCTAGCTTTTTGATGAAACCTATCGTGTGATGCTAACTTCAACATTTCCCAGTCTTCATTAAAAAAAGCAGCTACACTCAAAGCCGAGTGAGAAAGATTATATACTGCATTATCTTTAGAATATGACTTTGGTAAGACAGTTCTTGACTTTGATGTATTCATTTGTTTGTTTGGTATAACAACTATAGCTTTTAGATAGTCTGGTAAATGTTTTTTTTGAGAAAACACTTTATTTTTCTCAACAGTTGCTGCATTAAATCCACCCATAACAGCCGGCGTGATATTATCAGGATGTGACTCATAAACAAGGGCATGATTAAGAATACGTCTTTTAGAAACCCGAATAGCTGCTGCTTCATGTGCAGAAGCAATCGCTGAGACTATAACAGCGGATGAGCTTCCAAGTCCACGAGACATAGGAATGGAGTTATAAAATGTAAACTTAAAATTTTGTGATTTTTTTGTTAAACGGTTATAGTGGTCATTGAATATACTTATAAAAAGGTTATTACCTTTTAAACGTGGGTTATTTTCACCTTCACCTTTGATGCACACGCTAAAAAATTTTGATGGATGAAATTCAACTCTATTTCTAAGTTCTAAAGCCAAACCTAAAGAATCAAATCCAGGCCCAAGGTTTGCACTTGTTGCCGGTACACTTATATTCATATATTTCCTATCCAACTGCTCCTATTGCATATAAGGGCGTTGATTGTTTACTAAACTCATCATACTTAAGCACATCTTTTAAAATAAATTCGGATGTAGGTGCTTTTTCTAACTTTTGAGTTTTAATTTCTGATGAAATCTTAACAAAATACAACTTTGCTAATGCTTTTATTGGTTGATTATTATTAAAGTAAAAAGCATCTCTTGCATAAAGAGGTATATTTTTTAAAATACTTAAAGACTTTAAAAAAACATAGGAGACTTTTATAGCCATAAAACTACCTGGACCATTGGCGTAAAACAAGTTTTGTATCTCATACTTACTAAGTAAATTTTTAAAAAGTATAGGTAAAATCTCAGAGCTTTTCTCTTGTGTACTTATACTATCTATAAGTTGTTTTTCCTCATATACACCAATTAAAAGCGGTGAGGACAAAGCTATAAGAACGATATCTACCTTTTTAAGCATACGCTTTTTCAAGATCCGCTGTTTTTTCTCCAACTAACTCAACCACTTCATAGTTCTCAGGATTTTTCAACAGTTCAAGAGTAAGTTTATGATTAAGGTCATGACTTCCTGCAAAAGCTTCATAGTTTCCTATAAAGTTCATCCCTATAAGTGACATATCTCCGATAGCATCTAATATTTTATGTCTTACAAATTCATTTTTATATCTTAAACCCTCAGGATTAAGAATTTTCTTTTCATCTAAAACCACAGCATTTTCTAAAGAACCACCGAGTGCTAAACCTTTAGAACGGAGGTACTGAACCTCATGTAAAAAACCAAAAGTTCTTGCACGTGATATCTCTTCTTTGTAAGATTGTTTTGTAAACTTTAGTGAAAAATCCTGTTGTTTGATAACCGGATGTTCAAACTTAATAGTAAAGTTATACTTTAAATCGGGTGAAGGAGAAAGTTTTACATACTTATCACCCTCTTTTATGATAACATTTTTCTTAATTCGCATAACTTTTTTAGGGGTATCAAGCTCTGTAACTTCTGCTTCATCTAAAAGCATACAAAAACTTGCACTACTCCCATCCATCACAGGTACTTCATCTGCATCAACTATCACCTTAAGATTATCAATCCCATACGCATATACTGCTGAGAGTAAGTGTTCTATAGTAGAAATCACAAAACCATCTTTACCAATAACTGTAGCCATTTTTGTATCTACAACATTATCAGGGATAAGAGGTATTGATACATCAACATCTTTTCTATAAAATACTATACCACTGTTGGATTCTAATGGTTCAAGACGAAGTTTTACAGGGGAACCCTTATGAAGTCCTATCCCCACTAATTCTACTGGTTTTTTTATCGTAGTTTGATACATTGTGTTCCTATCTAGCTCTTTTTAATGATTGCCTTAGCATCATTAATAATTTTTTTAATATTTAAATCAATCCAAGTTTGGTCCATCCATTCAGCTGGACGAACTTCTATACCCTGAACAAGCACACCAAAATGTAAGTGATCACCCATTGCATAACCACTTTTTCCTGTACGAGCTATAGTTTGTTTGGCGTTGATAAAATCACCTTCGTTTGCACTTACACTTGAACAGTGTCCGTACAAAGTATAAAGTCCTAGTCCATGATGAATTATGGGCATATTACCATAGAGTCCATTAAAATCTGAAAAGACAACATCTCCACTATTTTGAGGGCGAATAGGTGCTTGTGCTGTTGAGGCTAAATCTAAACCTAAGTGATATGACTCACTTAAAAATCTTCTTTTATAAAGATATTTTCTATGGTCCCCAAAGGTTGCTACAACTACTGCACCTTTGAGCGGGTGCATTTTTTTCATATTAAATGTACTTATCATTCCAGCGGAAACCTTAGATGTAACCTCATGAATAAGTTTTTCATTTTTAGCTCTTACTTCTTCATTTATGATTTTAAACTGCTCCAAAGAACCATCTATTCCCTGTGTTTCCATGAAAACATCAGCTAATTCTGCAATTTTTCCATTTAAAAATCTATCGCTTATTTTAATTCTGGATATTTTATAATCTTTTTGTTTTAAATAAAGTGGTACATATGATTTTGAAGTATTTCCGGCATAATCACGTGCAACTATTGTCGCACGAAAAGCTTCTTGTCTTACTGGCCATGCTAAAAGTGATATAAAATAACCATCTTTATAAAAAGGTTGTGGTATAAATTTTTTACCAAAGTTCGTTTCAATATATATCTCTTTTAAGTTTTCATCACCAGCCTTAAAAATAACAACTGCTGAACCACCTTTTTTAATCTTATAGGAGTGTGCTATTGTGACAAGTTCTGGTTTGCGTTTATCTATCTTAAGTTCAAACTCTTTAATGACACTGTTTCCACTTAAAAAGTTCCATTTACTAGAATCTTGAGCAAAAACTATGATTTTTACATTTTTATCTTTAAGTGCGTATGAACTTCTTGGGGGTTCTACTAAGATATTTATAGAGGAGCTTAATGTCATAGGGACTTCAGAATAAAGTGTTTTTTCAGTACTAGCACTTTTGAAAACTACTTTATACGCTTTTATACCACTGGAGTCTTCTATGTTTAACTTCAAGGGCTTTTTTAAATTCCAGTAGCCATTTGTATCTAAAGTGATACTAGGAGCTATTCTTTCAAACATTGGAGTGTTGTAAAGATAATACCCACCACCAGCCAATAAGGCTAATACAAACAACACTCCAAGGGATGAATTACTTTCTTTTCTTCTCAAATTATATTTCCTCTTTCATAATTACTTCATTTTTATACATAATAACTGCAGATTTAACAGTTGGCAAACTCAGTGCTTCAACTAAAACTTTTTTTAGATCTTTAATCTGAGCTCCACTTTGACTCAAATCTTTATCTTCGAGCTCAAACACGGCCATCTTAGCATCATTTGTTAAATACATCTTTGAGAGCAAAATTGCTTTTAATCTTAATGTTGCATATGATTGATAATGCACTAGATTTTCACTACACAATATAGCATCAGCACCACTATCAACTAATAGTTTAGCTTTAGCAAAAATCATACCATCAATACCGCTTGTAAAGCCCTTTGTAACATCTAATAAACCTGCATATAAAGATGTTGCCATTTTTTTATTTAGTTTAATATCTTCATCTATAAAAAAGTCCAGTAAGTCTAATGAACCTATCGCATTTATTTTATAGTCTGCAGAGCTAGGATAAGAGTTTTTAAGCTTCTCTATCCAAGGCAAAAAATTTAAATGTAAGTCATAATCATAGCTACAACAGTACAAAGAAACTTTTTTATGTAATTGTAACAGATAAGTATAGAGTGCGTTTGCGGATGCCAAGTGATCTATACTCGCATCATCTTCTAAGACTATAACTATATACTTGGCATCATTTATCTCTTCAATTTTCAGCATTATACTACCTTTTTTGTTTGTTCGTTTTGTAAACATAGGCTAAGACTTCTGCAACCGCTGTAAAAAGAGCTTCAGGTATCGCTTTGTCTATCGCAACTTCTTCATACAAACTTCTTGCTAAAGGAGGATTTTGTACAATTTGGACGCTATTTTCTCTTGCAATTTTTTTGATTTGTATTGCAACATTATCTTTACCTTTAGCTACCACGATAGGGGCATGTCCTTTTGACTCTTCATATTTAAGTGCTACTGCATAATGTGTAGGATTAGTTATGACGACATCTGCATCTGGCACTTCATTCATCATTCTTTTTCTTGAGGCTTCCATTTGGATTTGACGAATTTTGCCTTTTATGAGGGGATCTCCCTCCATGTTTTTCATCTCATCTTTTATCTCTTGTTTAGACATTTTAAGACCATCAAAATACTGTTTGCGAACAATAATAACATCAATAATTGCAAATACAAAAATAATAAAAAGCATTACTAAGGCAATAGTAAGTGCTTTTTCTTGTAACCAATCTAGTTGAGCATCTAAACCAAACAAAGCAACTGTTGGCAACTCCATAATAAAGAAAAAGAAAAACAAAAAGCCAACACCAAGTGTTGTAAAACTCTTAAAGGTAACCTTCACTCCCTCTATCATTTTTTTCATACTTACAAGATTTTTCATCCCTTTAATAGGATCGAGTTTATTAAGTTTTGGCATGATAGCATCTGCGGTAAATAAGAAACCAAATTGCGCAAGAGCAGCAACAACACCAGCGATAGCTACAGCGATAGCTAAGGGCAGAACTATCATCAAAAACTCTCTCATAGTAACAAAGGCTAAGCCAAAGAGCATCTCTCTGTTGACGCCATCTGCCATAATATTAAAATAATATTTAAATAAAAAAATCATATGAGCAGCCATATAGGGGAAAAGTAGTAAAAGAGCTAATATCGCGACAAAAAGAGTTACTACTCCCGATGCATCTTGTGATTTTGGTACATTGCCCTCTTTTCTGGCATCTTCTATCTTCTTGTCGGTGGGTTCCTCTGTTTTTTCTGTATCATCAGCCATAGTTTATACTTTTATTTGCTAGAATTTATATTCTTGCTTTCCTCTCACACATCTGACATAAGCTTTACCTTTTCTATTGCCATCATATTTAATGCCTTGAGAGAAGTCCATGTATGAGATAGTGTCTATATCTGACAATAACGGTGATGCAGAAATATAATAGTCGGATTTTACATTTTTAAACTGACTATTGACTACAGAAGTCAGATTAGAATGATCTATGATAGTTTCTAACTCTTCAATAGTTGGTAAACGCCAATCTATAAAATTCCCAAGAGTAAGTTTATGACAATAATCTTTAGCATCATTTAAACCTTTTCTTATTTGCTTAGCATCAATATTATCTTGCCACATGTACTTTAGATTTAAATCTATAACTATATTTTTCAAATCATCTCTTTTAAATGTATGCTTTAGTTGTCCTTTAGGCGATACATCAAGGGTAGAGTCTAAACTTATCTCATGCGCCATTAAAAACACATCACTAAGCAAGAATATTAAAAGCAACCTTATTGTCATCTATTGCATCTTCATAGAGATGTCGATCCAAGAAGCTTGATGAATTAAAGCACCAGAGCTTATAGCATCAACACCCGTTTTTGCATAAGACTCTATGGTTTGTAATGAGATGTTTCCACTTGCTTCAAGTGCAATATGGGCAAAATTCTCATCTCTGTATGCGACAACTTCGCTGACCTCTGTTGGCGTCATATTGTCACACATAACTATGTCAGCACCTGCTTCAAAAGCTATTTTAGCGATGCTAAACGTCTCTGCTTCAACTTCTATCTTAGTAGTAAAGGGGATTTTAGTTCTTGCTGTTTTGATGTATGATGCTAAGTCTTTTATGGTTTTTAGATGCGTATCTTTTATCATCAATGAATCATCTAAACCCATTCTATGATTTAACGCACCCCCTACTCTTGTTGCGTACTTTTCAAAGACACGAAGCTGTGGTCTTGTTTTTCTAGTATCTAAAAGTTTTACGCCATATGGCTTTATGATGCTAAGGTATTTGTTTGTTAATGTAGCAATAGAACTTGCGTGAAGAAGCATATTTAGAAGTGTTCTCTCTGTTTTTAAAACAGTATGCGAATCCCCATGAATGATGCATAACACATCACCCACTTTAAAATGTTCTCCATCTTTTTTACCCCATACTATCTCTAAGCCCTCTAATGATGCTAAGGTATCAGCATAGACTTGCCCAGCAAGCACACCCTCACACTTAGCGATGACGTCAGCTTTAGCATCAATGGCATCTTCTACTAACGCATATAAGTCTCCACGACCCACATCTTCTGCTAATGATGCTTTTACAAACTCTTGTATCATAAGGCCAACATTCTATCAAGTGCGATTTTTGCCCACTTTTGGGTGTTTTCATCTACTTGGATTTCATTCAGTGGTTCACCATCGTCTATGGACTTTAGAGTTAAGTACAAGTCATTTAATGTTGTCTCATTCATAGTTGGACATTCTGGCTTTGTGGAACTTAAGATAAAGGTATTTTTCGGACGCAGTCTACTTACCATGTTAAACTCTGTGCCAACTGCTATCTTTTGTTCGTCTGGTAATCCTGTAATATACTTGATAAGTTGAGAAGTGGAACCTACAAAGTCACTAGCATCACAAATGGCGGGGTCACATTCTGGATGTGTCGCTATCAAAATACCTGGGTACTTTTTACGATAAAACTTGATGTCATCGAGAGTAAAAAGCTGATGTACTGAACAAAAGCCATCGAAACAGATGATATCACTTTGCTTTAAGTCACTTCCATCACCTATGACGCAAGACTTTAAACCCATTTGATTTGCTATGTTTTGACCAAGGCATCTATCTGGAACAAAAAGGATTTTTTTGCCCTCTTCTAAAGCCGTAGTAATGATTTTTTTAGCATTTGAAGAGGTACATACGAGTCCACCCATCTCCCCTACTCTAGCCTTTACACCAACATCCGAATTGATGTAAGTGATAGGCAAGATATTTTCATCAGGTATTCCAGCATCATTTAAAGCTTTTACAGACTCGTTAAACTGTAAAGAGTCTATCATTGATGCCATCGCACAACAAGCAAGTTTTGGCATAACTACGCGTTTTTGTGGACTAAGCACTTTTACACTTTGACCCATAAAACCAACACCACAAAACACAACAAACTCTGCATCATCAGCTTTTGTTTTCATAGCCAACTCAAGAGAGTCACCAGTGATGTCACCCATCTCAAAAACTTCATCACGTTGGTAAAAGTGAGCAACAACTGTTACACTTAACTTCTTTTTGTAATCATTTATTTTTTGTATTAACTCTTCATTTGTGAACTGCAAAAAACTATCCTTCGAAAAAATTCTTAGTTTGTATAAATTATATTATTGACATTATATCTTTAAATGCTAAAAATCCAAGGGACTCATAACTTTTGTTTTGTTCATCTCACTCACAACATGCGTATAAATCATCGTCGTTTCTACACTTTTATGACCTAAAAGTTCTTGTATACTTCGCAAATCTATGCCAGCTTGGAGCAGATGGGTTGCGTAAGAGTGTCTAAAGATGTGAGAGGTTACTCGTTTGTTTAGGTTTGCTTTTTGAGCTGCTACTTTTATATTTCGACCTAATGTTTGTGGATGAATGTGATGTCTTCTTTTTTCTTTACTTCGGGGATCCTTTGAAAGTGAAGTCATGGGAAATAGATATTGCCACTTTGTCTCAGTTTTTGCTTTTGGATACTTTTTTTCATATGCAAAAGGCAAATAAACAGTTCCAAATCCATCTATAATGTCTTTTTTATGAATCTCTTCAACTCTTTTCACTTGTACTGAAAGTTCCTCTTTGAGCTTTAAAGGTAATGGGACAGTTCTATCTTGTAAGGACTTGGAATCCCATAAATAAAGCTTATCAAATCCAAAATCTATATCTTTTAATCTGATATTTAAAACTTCACTCATTCTCAATCCACAGCCGTACATCAATGTAACTATCAGTTTATATATTCCATCAATATTTAAAAGTATTTGTTTTACTTCATCTTTTGTAAGTACTATTGGTATATGTTTTCTTTCTTGTGCTCGAAGAGCCTGAATGTTCCACTCTACAGTATCAATCCCTAAAACCTCTTTATATAGGAAAAGAACAGCATTAAATGCTTGATTTTGAGTAGAAGGACTTACATTTTTTTTAGTAGCTAAGAAAGTCAAGTACTCTTCTATCTCTCTTTTAGCCATATCAATTGGATGCTTTTTGTTATGAAAAAATATATACTGCTTTATCCAATGGATATATGTCCTCTCAGTAGAGTAGCTATAATGTTTAAAACGAATCTTATCCCGAACAATATCCAATAGTTTCTTCTTAATTTCCATCTTAATCCCCTCTTGAGTTAAGTAACATTATGTGTGTTATGTAAGATATTGAATAAATAACATACAAAGTGTTCTGTTATTGACACATTTGGTACAAAACACACACTTTATTTTTAAGTATAATATTATAAATTGCGCAAAGTCATTAAAAATATTGCATTTTGTCATATTATCAAAATATAACAGTTGTTTTATATCTGTGTTATTATTACTATTTAAGACTTTTAATATATAATGTGTGTTGATAAATAGTTATGAGTCAAAGTAAGCAC